>Ga0208784_1000036_pt1 | contig 57022 bp, 53 predicted proteins | sample DEB19_08_DNA_FD_184531 | JGI IMG/M metagenome (GOLD analysis project Ga0208784, IMG submission 184531) | Aqueous microbial communities from the Delaware River and Bay under freshwater to marine salinity gradient to study organic matter... | ecosystem: Environmental > Aquatic > Marine > Coastal ... | reverse complement strand
ACCATTTTGATCTATCAACATTCTTGTTGTACCACTTGTTCCTATTCCTTCAAATGTACCACTTAAAGCAGATGTATATGTATCAAAAAGGTGATTTGCAGCTAAAAGTCTTATACGATCTGGACCACTCAAACCACTTACATCATTTCCTTTAAATAATAGTAATTCTGAATTTTCAGAACCACTATATTTACGTTCACCTACATATGTATGATTATAATTACCTGGCTCATCACCTAATGTACCATAAAAAGCAATATAATTACCTTGTGTGGAGTTACCTATACGTAAATTTCCACGTACATCTAAACTTTCACCAGGACTAGTAGTACCAATACCTACATTACCACCTGTTGTAAAAATATTTCCTATAGTATTTGAATTTCCAGTAGCTGAAAGTAAAGTGCTTGCAACAACTACTCCGGCACTAACATTTGTATTAACAAGATTTGTAGATGTGATATTTACAGTAGTTAAGGTACCAGCAACTTTTAAGTCACCAGACAAACTTAAATTTCCTCCAGTAAAAGTTGTTGCAGAAATAGTACCTCCGGAAATGTTTGTTGATGTCAAATTTGTTGAATAAAGTGCAGCTGATGTAACAGATGTTGTAAATCTACCTGTACCAGTAACATCTAATGTGTAATTTGGAGCAGTAGTACCAATACCTACATTACCACCATTATCAATACGCATTCGTTCTATGTCAGTTATACCTACGAATCGTAAAGTATCACCCCTACCACCGCTACCACCGTATCTAAAAACGTTACCAGTTGTGCCATCAGGGCGAAATATGAGAGCTCCATTGCTAGCCTCAATTTGAATATTTCCAGCAGTAAGACCAGTGGACAGATTTAGAGTTGCACTAGAAATATTTGTACCTACAATGTTTGATGATGTAACGTTTGTGCTGTAAAGTGCACCTGTAGTAAGTGATGTTGTAATTCTCGCTGTACCTGATACATCTAAACGATTTGATGGCGAATTTGTACCTATACCTACATTTCCTGCACTATTCCATGCTAATGCAACATTATTACCACCTTGTTTTGTACCTAACGCACCATCTGCCCACCCAAACACAGCAATACCATCATTTGGGAAAAATGATCCTGTTAAAAAATAACTATTAACCGATCCATTGTTACCAGAATATTGTATACCTTTATTAGTGTCATCTAAATAAAGCGCACCGCTAGTTCCGGTTCCTGCATTTTTCATCACACCACGTCCACTTACTTCTAAACGTAAACTAGGACTAGTAGTACCAATACCTACATTTCCATTTGTATAAGCAATGTTATTAGTAAATGTTGTCCATTGTGAACTCATATAAGCACTGCCATTTTGATATAAAGATCCTGTAAAATTAATATTTCCAGCAGTTAAACCAGTTACATTTAATATACCAATAGTTTCATTTGTAGCTATTATATTAGTAATATTTGCCGTTTTGTCAATAGTAACACCACCAGCTACATATAAAGCACCATTATTTACACCACTAATAGCGTCCTGTGTATTTAATACTTGTATACTATTTGTAATTAACGTACCCTGTGTTTCTAAATTATCCCTACTATATGTACCTGTATTTGTTATTTCATTTACATTGTATCTTAATATACTATTACTATAATTTGTAATATTTGTTGAAGTATATTGAATTTGTCCAAGTGAAGTTATAGTAAAATTAAATCCTGAAGAATCACCCATACTTGAAACTAATAATTCCCAAAGAGTATTATTTTGATTGCCTTCTAAAGTAAATGATTCATATAAATTTCCACCAGTTGTACGAGTTATACTTACAGTTAAATTTACAATAAAATATCTAATATCAGAATTATTAAATGATAATCCTGTTACATTAGATGCTATTGATTGATTGTTATTTGGTGTAAAAGATCCAGAAAACATATTAGATACACCTAAATTAATACTATTTACAATTAAATTTCCAGCTGTAACACTACCTCCACCTAAAGACCCCCATGTACTTCCTGTTCCATATCCTTCAAAATTATCTGTATCAGAATTATATCTTATAAAACCTATTTGTGCTGAAGCTGGTCGTTGAGCATTTGTTCCAACCGGAACTTTTAATATTTGACTATCTATATAAACATTTCCTAAAATAGATATATTTCCACTATATGTAGCAGATAATACATTACCAAATTGTGAATTTGCAAGTGCAAAATTTCCAGAGGTAACTGAATTAACATTTTGTCCTAATCGCCATGATGATCCTGTATTACTTGTTTCACTAAAATTATTTTTACTATAAAAAATAATACTTGTTTCAGATCTGTCAGTTGTTGGTGCTAATTTAATTTGTGGTGCTGAATCTGTTCTTGACAATATATTACTATTAATCCCTAATCCACCGTATAACACAACACTTGCATTTTCAGAACTTGTAGCTACTGTAGAATCTAATATTTTTAATTTTCCACCAACATATAAATCTTTTGCAATCGCCCCTCCACCTGCTATACTTATTCCACCACCAGAAGTAACACTTGTAGCATTTACTGTACTCGAAATACCCATTCCACCAGTTAAAACTACAGCTCCAGATGAATAACTTGTACTAGGGTTAGAACTACTAAAATTTAAATTACCAGTACTTGTAGTTGTAAGACTTAAAGATCCTAATATATATACACTACCAGTAATACCCATTCCACCAGAAACTGTTAATGCACCAGTTGTTGCATTAGTACTTGCTGTCCCACTTGCTAAAATCACATTGTTTGTAAAAGTAGAAGATGTGTCATTTATAATTAATCTACTAGTTATACCATCTGGTAATACATTTAAAGTTCCATTATTTAAAATTTGTAAACGCATTTTATCATCAGCTGTAAATAAATTTATTGTTCCATTAGCTGTATTTCCAGCATATAAATTTAATTTCCCGTTATTACTTGATGAACTTTCATTACCATATAAAATTATACGACTCCCTGTTGTATTTAAAGATGAAGTTCCTGATAATCCTAAATAACCATCATTACTTCCTGTTGTTGTATTTATACCTATAAAATTATTTTTATTTAACGTTAATATTGAATTCATATTTGTTGTTGTATTAAAACCAATACCCATTTTTGAACCAATTATAACACCACTCGCATTTCCATTAACATTTAAAAATGTATAACTACTAACCGATTCACTATTTAAAACTAAATTACCAAATGCAGAATTTATTTTAACATTATTTACATTATCTAACGATATAATATTTGCACGGGACGTACCAGTTATATCTAACCATTTCAGATATTTATTATTATCTATTGTTAAATTATCTTTAAAACTATATGAACTAGACATCTATTATAAATAATAAAGAAAATAATAATATCATGTAAAATAAATTCTAAATAAATTAATTCAAAATTTGTATAAAAAAAAATTATTTATATATAATAAAAATAAATATGAATACTCAAATGTTTTTTACAGCCATTTCTTTATTAGTAGTTGGAATTCTTTCAATTGCTACATCATCTATTGCTATCGAATGTTATAATAACAATGCACAAATGAAAACAGATAAAAAAGATAATTACAACTTTATAATTGTTAACTTAACTTTTGCAATCATAATGGTTATTGTTTCACTTGCAAGCGCATATTTAGCTATTAGAGGATAATTTAAATTAAATAAATTTCTATTACAAATTATTTAATTTAAAAACAAGATTATTATTAAATTTATAATATAAAATGTCTTCAACAAGAATTTTTGAAATTAAAACGTTAAAAAGTGTTATTGTTAAAAATTTATTTGAGGTTATTAAACCATATATTAAAGAAACAAATATACTTATAAATAAAGATTGTATTAAAATTTCTACAATGGATACATCAAAAGTTTCACTAACATATGTAAAATTAGATGCAAATAAATTTGAAAGTTATCATTGTTCAAAAGCTGTTGTAATTGGTATTGATACAAATACATTTTTTAAAACTATAAAATCTGCTAATAGAAGGGAAACTATTACATTATATATGAATGAAAACGAAGAAGACAAATTAGGTATAGAATTAGCTGATCCATTTATGGGTAAAGTTAAAGATTATAAAATACCATTATTAGTATTAGATGATAAAGTTATTAATATATCAGAAATGATGTTTGATTATGTAATCAATATGCCTTCAATTCAATTTCAACAAATTATTAAGGATATACAATTATTAGAAGGTAAAGTTGTAGAAATAAAAAGTATTGATAAACAATTAATTTTTAGTTGTGAAGATGGTTTAGCTAATTTTAAAACTGCTATAAGTGAAATAGATGATAATTTAAATAAAGATCAAAAAGCTTTATTACAACAAAATGGTGAAGATATTAGATCTATTAAATTTGAAAAAACACATGATAAAATAGTTCAAGGTAAATTTAAATTAAGTCATCTAATGAATTTTATTAAAGCATCACATTTATGTGAAAATATGAATATCTTATTAACAAACGATAAACCCTTAATTTTAGAATACTTTGTTGCAGATTTAGGTATCTTGAGATTCTTACTTGTATCTCATACAGATTAAAATCAAAACAATTTTAAAAATATAATATAATTAAATACTGCAAATTAAGTTATTAAATTAATATACTTTATTATTTATTTATTTAATTAATTAAATATTGTTAATTGTTTTTGTTTAAAATTAACATTTATATTATTGTAAAAATATATAATATGAATGAATCTGATAAAAAAACATTTAGTTCAATAAAAAGTGCAAAATCTTCAAATTCAAAACGTTCGCAATCTAAAAGTAAATTAGAAAAAGTCGATATAGAATCTGAAGATATTTCATTATCTCAATTAGAATTAATGGCAAATAAAAAAAAAGTAAACAAACCAGTAAATGATGTGTCAGAAAAATTATCTAAAAGTGAAAATGAAATTAGAAAAAGCGAGTCATCATCTGATAGTTCATCAAGTTCTTTGGATGACATAAGAGATAAACGTAGAAAAGAAAGATATATAACAAAAGAAAATAAAAATGATATGATAAGGCAAGAGAAAAGTGAATTGTTATTCAAATTTAATAAATTAAATATTAAGGGTCAATGGAGTTCTTTACGTTTGGATATGAATAGTAGTTTAGATGAAATTAAAAATGAATATGAAAGAGTACGTAATGAAATTCAAACTGAACGTTCTGTTGCATTTTTTAAAAGAATGTTATTATTGGGTGTTCAAGGTATAGAAATGATGAATACTAAATTTGATCCATTAGGTGTTGATTTAGATGGATGGAGTGAGGCTATGGGGTATTCTATGGAAAATCAAGAATACGATGAAGTAATGGCTGAATTATATGAGAAATATAAAGGTAGAGGTCAAATGTCACCAGAAATGAGATTAATCTTTATGATAATTAGTTCGGCTACAATGTTTACTATTTCTAAAAAAATAACTAAAATGGATAGCGGTAATCCATTTAAATCATTTATTGGAGGTTTTATGAATAATCAACAACAACCTAGAACTACATATGTACCAAATCCAAATGACTTGAGAAATGATAATAGATCAGAAACATCTGATGATAACATGCCTTCTCGTATAAATGGACCTAACTCTCAATATATTAACGGTGATGAAGTAGATATTAATAATATTTTAAGAACTATGAATGAAAGAAAATTAGAAAAACAAAATCAATCGGAAATATCGGAAGATCTTTTTAAAAATATTCCAATAAATAATAAAACAAAACGTAAAGGACGTCCAAAAAAAGTAAATAATAGTATACGTATGCAATAAATATTTAATTTATATTTTTAAGTGTTTCATTTTTTCTTTTTATACGCTCATCAACTAATGTAAATACAGTTTTTGATAAAAATGCAGTAGTTATAACATTTGGATCTATATTTGTTAATTTTGCACCAAATATCATAGTGATATAAAAAGCTGTAAACATTACTATATTTTTTAAATTGGTATCATTTGTTTTAGTAAATTCAAAATATAATATAGCTATAAAAATGCCTTTTATTACATAATCTATCATCTTAATATAATATATGAAAAAAAGTTTACATTAAATAAAAATAAAATTAATTAAAGAATTTAATGTAAACTTTTTTTCACATATTATATTAAGAGAATGAGTTATTCATATTTAAAAAATGTTTTTCCTAAATTTGAAGATTCTACAAAAGTATATAATAGTAGTTTATATACAAATATTAGTACATGTGAATCATCTATACCATTACCAGAAAATATAAATAAAAATACAAATAAAAACATAAATGTAAATGAAATTAAACATCAAGATGATATTGTTTTACCACAAAAAACATTATTAGAAAGTTTTAATCAAGAAACTGAATTAGCACCCATTGTAACTAATAAAAAGTCATCTGACAATTTAAAATTTTATAATTTACCTTATGTACCACCTCATAAAAATACAATAGAAAAATTTGAAGACACTACTATTACAAAATTAGATTGTGATTTATATATTAAACATATAAATGAATGTAATAAATGTAAATCTATTTGTTTAAAACAATTTGGTATAGAAACAGATAGAATAAAAAATGAAGAAATAATGGAAATTGTTTCTTATATTGTTTTTGGATTATTTATATTACTATTAATCGATTATTTAAAAACTTCTAAATAACGTTACTTTTAAAAAAGTAACATCAAAACTAGGCTCACGCCTGCAATAACTACTACTATATAAACCATAATAATTTATTTGCAGGCGCGAGCCTAGTTTTGATGTTACTTTTTTAAAAGTAACTATTACGTATATTAATAAATAATAATTTATTAAAATTTATTAATATTAAAATGGATATAGATGAAAATGACTTGTTGTTTAGTAATGAATACATTCCTTATCCAGAAATAAATAAAGAAATTACATCTGAATCAAATCAAGAATTTAAAAAGTTTTACGAAAAAGAAACGATTCTTCAAGAAGAAAAAAAAATACGTGAAAATTTAGATCGAATATCAATTAAAAACTTAGGTTTAGATGATGAAACAGATGATCAAAATTTATTAAATACAAATAAATTTGAATTGCAGAATTCAGACATAAATAATAATAATGGTGGTTTAAAAAGACGAATAAAAGAAGTTATAACATATGTTAGTGTAGATTCTAGAGATAGAAACAAATCATTATATCCTAAAGCTAGTTATTTTAAAATTTTTCTAGGTAAAACATTTTATAATGTTAAAAGTATTCAATTATCTAGTATGGAATTTCCAAATACAAATGCCGTTATAAATTCAAATAATAATAAAATTTATTGGAGAAATAAAGAAGATATTGATATAGATAAAATTAATGTTATAACACATAAATATCCTATTTATAATAGTACTCTTAGAATAGGTAGTTATGTTGCTACAACTTTAGAAACAGAAATGTTTAATAAATTATCATTAGTAAAAAGACAAGACGGTGCTTCCCAAAATTTTCATTATTTTATTGTAGATCTAGATTTAGACACTGATATAGTAACATTTACATCACTTATTTTAAATTCATTAGTTGTTAACCCTTTATCATGTAGTTCAAATTCTGGTATAATTACAGTAAAACATGATAATCATGGTTTAAAAAATAATGATCAAATTTATTTAGTAGGAGCACAAACAATAGGTGGAATATCAAGTTCATATTTAAATACTATTCATACTATAAATGTTATTGACGAAAATAAATATATATTTGAAGTTAACATTAAAGCAGCTCTACAAGTAGATGCTGGAGGTGGTAATACAGTAAAAGCTGGGAAAATAGCTCCTTTTCAATTTTTATATGGTGATTATACAGGTACTGTTGCTCAAAATATAGGGTTTCCATTAGAAAACAGTTCACAATTAATTAAGACATACATAAAATCAATTGAGACAATTCATCAAGTTTTAATTACAACTACAGAACCACATCGTTTAATTAATACATTTGATCATTTAGGTCAATCTTGTACTATTACTGGATCTGGGACAAATCCAAATATAGATGGAACTCGTATTATAACTAAAATCATTAACCAATATAGTTTTTTGATTTTAGTAAATGAACCTTTATCGATTATTAATCTAAATAATCCTACTGTAGAATTTAAATTCGAAATTGATAGTATTGATATTTCTTATACTTTAAATATAAATTCTATTTCTAATTACAATTATAATACAGTAATTGTAACAACTTTCACTGATCATAATTATGATGTCTCTCATATTGGATCAAATGTTACATTATACGAAACAAAAACCGTACCTGTTTTAGATGGAACACACGAAATAGATGGTATTTTTGCACAAGATAGTTTTATATTTATAGAGTCTATATTAAAAGAATTTGTATATGATCCTACGAAACATAAAATAAGTGATGGGGGATATATTTCTAGAAATCACCCAATAACTACACATACTGTAAACATTACTAGTATAACATCTGGATCAATAACAACATTAGAATGTCCTAATCATAACTTAAGACCAAATGATAAAATACAAATTAATAATATTATATCCAATCCAAATATTAATGGAACTCATCTTATTCATACAACACCTACATCTGATCTTATTACTTTAAATTACAATACAAATAATGCATATATATCAACAGATACTCAGAACATGTCATATATTGGAACTGGATTATGTACAGTCTCTTTTCCAAATCACAATTTCAATAATATAATAAGTATTCAAAATACATCAGCCCCCACAGGATTTACATCAGATGGATATTTTTTGGTTGTACAAACACAATTACCTCATGAATTAACAACAGGTGGATCAATAATACGTTTTTCACAAACACAAACTTATCCAAATATTAATTTAAATTTAAATGTTGGACATAATATATTTAATGTAATAGATTCTGATGAATTTATAATTAGAGTAACATCTGGTGCCCCATTACCTTCACCTATTACATCTGGTATTATAGGGTTTGATCAAGATTTTAAATTATATAATATAAAAGACGTAGGTGGTATTATAGGTGACAATTTTAATAATAAAAATTTTACAATAAGAAATATTATAGATGAAAACACTTTTACTTTTTATACAAACGATTTTTTAGCTACTAGTACAGAATCTGGCGGTGGAGATTCTGGTTATATAAGTAGTTTAATTCATGGATTTAATGGTATACAACAAAATACTAAAGATAATCTTTTAAACAGATCTATTAATTTACAAGGAGAAAATTATAGTTTTTTATGTTGTCCACAACTTTCTACTATGATGAATACTGGAGATGTAAAAAACGTTTTTGCAAGAGTTATCTTAGATCAATCTCCTGGTAGCATGGTTTTTTCTTATTTAAGTAATCCAAAAATATTTGATAAAACACCTTTAGATAAATTAGATGAATTAGAATTTTCAATACAAAATTACGATGGTACTTTATATGAATTTAATGATTTAGATTATTCATTTACATTACAAATCACTGAAAATATAGATGTGACTGATAGCTTTAATGTATCAAGTAAAAGAGGGATCGTTGATAATTAATATTTTTATTATATTATTTAAATATACACTAATGAATGATTTTCTTAAAATAAACGAAATGATAGATCTTTTAAAAGTAAATGAAAAAAATGAAATAAATCAATTTAAAAAACATTTAGATCAACAATTATCTAAGAATTATAATAAGGAATCAAACCAATCTCTTAATAAAATATCACATAATACTAAACAATCAAATAATAGAAATACTGATACAATATCTGATAAAAAAATCGTATCAGAACATTTTGAAACTATAGAAAATAATTCAATTGAAAAAACAAAAGAAATATCTGAAAAAATATCTGAAGAAATATCTGAAGAAATATCTGAAAAAATATCTAAAGAAATATCTGAAGAAATATCTGAAAAAATATCTAAAGAAATATCTGAAGAAATATCTGAAAAAATATCTGAAGAAATATCAAATCATAATAATATTCACAAAACTATAAATACTAATACACAAACCGATTTTGATACAAATGAAATACAAAACAACGAAATAAAAAATATTTATACTAAAACTGATATCGGGTTTGTTTTATTTTGTTTTGATCATCGTTTTATAAATAATATGTATGAATTATTAAATAGAGATCCAATAATTAAATCATTTAATTATTTCGCTTTAGCTGGTGGTAGTTTAGGATTTTTAAAAAATGAATTAGGATGTTGGGATAAAACATGTATAGATCATATTAAATTAGCACAAAAGATCCATAATATTAAAAAAATAATTATAATAGATCATGAAGATTGTGAAATGTATAAAGATTATTACAATGACTTAAAAAAACATCCAAAAAGAGAAAAAAAACATCACATTAATAATTTAACTGAATTAATGGAAATTTTTGAAAAACATTTTCAATTAACTGTAGATGCATTTATATTAAATTTAGATGGATCATTTATTAAAATTTAAAAGTAGTAATAAAATAAAAATGAAAAAATTTTATTTTATTAATTAGTATATGTCAGAATCTAATATTCCTATTCCAGATGGTTCGTATTTATCTAAACGAGGTTATGTTATTAGAAAAGATTCTATTTCTGATAAAGAATTAAAATTTCTAAAAACAACTTTAGTTGCACGACCATTACAAGATGATAAATATACTTTTTTTAATAAACAAGACAATTCTTTTCCAATTTATATTGAAACAAAAAATAAAATTTATATTCCAAAAATGTTTGGTATTAATCGTTACGGATTTCCAGAACGTTTAATGCCCAATTATACAGGAATTATATGGGATAAAGACATAAAATTTACTGGAAATTTATATCCAATTCAACAACAAGCCGTATCAAAGTTAGTAAATGAACTAAAAAATGGTAAAACTGGTGGTATTTTATCACTTGGAACAGGCCTTGGAAAAAGTATTTCGGCATTAAATGCTTTATCACAAATTCGAGGCAAAACATTAATTATTGTTAATAAAATACCTTTAATGAAACAATGGGAATCAGAAATTAAAAATTTTTTACCCCTTGCAGAAATAGGATTTATTCAGGGGCAAAAGAATGTATCTGTAGATAATAAAGACATAGTAATAGCTATGTTACAAAGTTTATCAAGAATAGATTATCCAGATTCACTTTTTGAAACCATAAATACAATAGTAGTTGATGAAATTCATCATTTGTCAAGTCGAGTATTTTCTCAAGTATTATCTAAATTATCTTGTCAATATACTATAGGATTATCAGCAACACCAAAACGTTCAGATGGTTGCGAATACGTATTTAAACATCACATAGGAGATATAGTTTATCAGTCTTCTACGGAAAGAGCTGGCTTACATCCAATTATAAGAACAATTAAAATAAATTCAGATGAATATAAAGAAATTTCTACAATAAATCAAATTACTGGTCAGAACCAAATACAATTTACAAGCATGATATCAGAATTAATTACAATGGAAAAAAGAAATAAACTTATTATTGAATTAATTAAACATCTTACTCTTTCTGAAAATAGAAAATTATTAATACTAAGTGATCGTCGTGATCATTTAAAAAATCTTAAAACATCGTTAGATAACGATCTTGAAATTACATTTACATATGGATTATTTTTAGGTCAAATGAAATATAAAGATTTAGAAAGATCTAAATCAAGTCAAGTTATTTTAGCAACATTTAGTGCATTTGGTGAAGGTGTTTCCGAAAAAGATTTAGATACATTAATATTAATAACACCTAAGAAATTTATTGGACATTTAAAAAATTCAATTAAAAATGAAAGTGGACGTTTAGAACAAATTGTCGGTAGAATTTTTAGAAAAGAACATACAGACAAAAATCCATTAATTATTGATTTACAAGATAATTTTTCAGTATATAAAACACAAAATTCTGGAAGAAATGTTTTTTATAAACAACATTTCGTAAATGCCGTTTTTGAAAATCATAGTATCAATTTAGATGATTATGATTTAGATAAAATATCAATTAATTGTATACAAAAACAACGTAAAAGATTAGTTAAAAAAGACGACGCAAATGAAGATCAAAATATAAAACAAATGTCTGAAAATTTACAAAAATTTTGTATAATAGAAGACTAAATCAAATTTGATATAGATTTAAAATATTTATCTAATATATCCATTTTCTCTAAAGTTTTTGAAAACCCTATATTTTCTGCTACTAAATATGATTTGTCTGAATATTCTTTAAAAATTTCTTGACGTTTTTGTGCAATTTTTGAAAGTTCTGTATCTGTTAAAATACCATTTGAAACGTTTTCTAATTCTTTATGATATTCATTTGTTATCATTATATTATCAAATGTATTATCACCATAATTTTTAATAAATAAATCAGATACTTTTTTATCAAATGAATTTAATTTTCTAGAAATTTCATATAAGTCAGGATAATTATTCTTTATAATAGTAACTTGATTATTCATATATATAATTAAATAATATTATTATATTATTTAATTTTCAATTATTTAAAAAAAAATATTTATTTTGTAAATTCTCCTAAATAATTTTGACCTTCAGATGGTTCAACCTTTGACATATCATAACGTCTTACAGGATAACATTCTGCTGGCTCAGAAACAACAGGTGCTGCCTTAGGTGCTTCAGTTACTGCAGCAATAACTGGTGCAGCAACAACTGGTGCTTCAGCGACTGGTGCTTTAGCAGCTGGTGCAGCAACAACTGGTGCAGAAGCAACTGGTGCTTCAGAAGCTGGTTCTTCAACATTTTCTAAAAATTCCCATAATGCTTTATTTGTAGAATAATTTACTGTTACCATAAAAGCAAGAGCAATTAATATAGATGTAGAAGGACTAAATTGAGCTGTCCATAACACTAATGAAAATATAAATAACTTAAAGTATTGATTTTCAAATAATACTAAAACTTCGTTTGGCAATGATGGTGCTAATCTAGCTACATATAAGATAAGCAGTAAGTGAACAACACCCCTAATAATAGTTGGTTTTTTAACATATTCATTTAGTAAATTAGAAAGTTGAGTATCAAATGTATTAACATATGTATTAACGTATTCCATTATATTTTATATAATATAATAAAATAAAATAATTTTTTTATTTTCTATAAAATTATTTATTATATTAATTAATTAATTTATATATTATTTTACTAAACAAAATTATTTAGCTGAAATCTTTTTTCTTGACACACGTTTTTTAGCACTTTTTCTTGATGTCTTTTTTCTTGATGTTTTTTTTGGGGACTTTTTAGAAGAACGTTTTCTTGATGTCTTTTTTCTTGATGTCTTTTTTCTTGATGTCTTTTTTCTTGATGTCTTTTTTGGGGACTTTTTAGAAGAACGTTTTCTTGATGTCTTTTTTCTTGATGTCTTTTTTCTTGATGTCTTTTTTGGGGACTTTTTAGAAGCACGTTTTCTTGATGTCTTTTTTCTTGATGTCTTTTTTGGAGAAAATGTATCTGAATCTGGTAAATTAGTTTCTAGAGTTGGCAAAGAATCTTCTGTACTTGTTTCCATATTTTCTAGTTTTTCTAAAAAATCATCTAATAATTCTGAACGTTCTGATCTAGGAGATTCAAATGGTAATTCTTCTAAATAATCATCGCGATCACTACTTGTTATAGAACTATAACTTGCTATATCTGAAAATAATGGTGAATCAGACATTATTTATTATAATTTATAAAGAAATTAAAAAAGTTGAATTTACTTTAATTAATAAATATTATATATGAAAGAAAACAATTTAGACAAAATTATTCCAACTCATCCAAATAGAAAACGTGTTTATGAAAAATTTTTTAATTTAATTAATAATAATATAAATAATTATACTGAATTTTCTTATAATTCTGAAGACATTAAAAAAATGGCTATTAATTTAGAAAGAGGAATTTTTAATTACTCAATTTCTATGTATACAAATAAAAAAATAAATGAAACATGGAATACATTTTTTAATAATCTTTATATAAACAGAGCAGTCATTATTTATAATAATTTAAATCCAAATAATTCACTTCAAAATAAAACATTATTAACTAGATTATTATCTAAACAAGTAAATGAATTTCAAATAACATCATTTAGTACAGAACAACTTTTTCCAGAAAAATTTAAAGAATTACAAAATAAATATCTAAAAAATTTAATAGAAGATATACCAGAACAAATAAAATTAGAAGATCGTCCTGATGGTTTATTTAAATGTGGTAAATGTAAAAGTTATAAAACAGAATATAATGAAAAACAAACTAGATCTGCTAAAATCATTGGCTAGAAAAGTACCCTACCAATAACATCTTGGTTCTGTTATTGGGAAAATAGTTGGAGTCCAAGTTTAATACTCAGGTGCTAGTTAATCAGTATGATTAGCGACATCATCAAATTGCGGGAAGTCCCTTAGAGCCTTTATTACTACTTTTATTTGGAAACATTTAAAAGGAACACGGATAATAACCGTACACAATAGTAAAAATATAAAGGATTGGGTAATCCGCAGCCAAGCTTCTTAACTTAATTGAAAGAAGAAGGTTCAACGACTAAATGGTGGTGGGGGTTAATTAACTCTTAAGATATAGTCTATTCCCTGGTAAATATTCAGAAATGAAGGGTATTCAAGGATGAACCCACTACAAAATTTTGTTATTGTCATAAATGCGGCAATAGATGGAAATTCTGTTAAAAATTAAAATTCATTATCTTAGGATTTTAAATTTAGAATTTTGTGAAGATTGTAATAATAATTGAAAATATATTTATAAATATTATAATTAATGAATTGTAATATTTGTAATAAAAATTTTACATCAAAAAGTAATTATTATATTCATAATAGAGAAATTCATACTTATTATAATTGTAAATATATAAAATGTGAATTTTGTGAGAAAAATTTTTATAGTCCTATTTTTAATAAAAATAAAAATATTCCTTATTATTTAAAATGCGAAAAATGTAGAGAACTTCAGATATATTTTAATACCAATGATTTAAAATCATATTCTTATGTATATAATCATGATAATAGATATTATTTAAATAAAGGAAAGTTTATACAAGTATGTCATATATACAATTGTGATAATAAAACTGATTATATCAATAAAAAATGTAATATACACACTAATTTTGATACAAAATTATGTAAAGGAACTAAATGTAATAATTATTTTATATCAAATGAATTTAATTTTTGTGAAATTTGTAGACAATTTAATAATAAATCTAAAATGAAAACAAGATATAAGTTATATGATTTAAAAATTAAATTAGGTGGTAAATGCACAGATTGTGGTCTAAAAGATTTGTTTAAATTAGAATTCGATCATATTAATCCAAAATTTAAAACAAAACAAATTACAAAAATACATCCAGATAAACTAACAATAGAATTAGAAAATATACAATTATTATGCTCTATATGTCATAGAATAAAATCTTATAATGAACAAAAAATTACAATAAAAGAAAATAGTAAAGATAATAAAAAGAAACTTGTAAAAGAAATTAAAAGAAAAATTGGTGGATGCCAGATTTGTAACTGGAATCATGAAAATGATGATATAAATTCTTATTGTTTAGATTTTGATCATATTTATGGTAAAAAACATAAACAGATTTCTAATTTATATTTATGTAAAAGAGAAATAATACTAGATGAAATCGAAAAATGTAGGTTAATTTGTAGAAGTTGTCATCAAATGTGGACATGTTTTCAAAGAGGTGGAAAAATGTTAAATATTTATTATAATAAAGAACAAATACAATATTTTAGAAATTTATTAGATGATAATAATAAAAATATCGAATATAATAATAAGATTAAAGAGATTATAAAAATTTATAAGTAATTATGATTTTGATTTATAAAAGCTAATACAACACCATAGCAATAAATATCACGAAAAATCACTAGTAACTTTAGATTACTTTTTAAAAGTTTTTTATTTGGATCCAAACCATTCAGATAAAAATTATTTCCCATAATAACTTAAAACTAGTACAACAACTGTCCTGCTAATAATAAGTGTAGATATTTGGTCAAGTGATGTAAACATCTGAGTCAATTGGATTATTTACTATTGATTACAAAAACTTTAGAACCTCTTTTAAACCCACTACTAAATTTTGTTATTGTCACAAATGCGGTAATAGATGGAAATTCTGTTAAAAATTAAAATAAAAAAAAATTGATTTTATATTATTTATCTTTAAAATAAAATGTCTACAAACATTTCTTCTACATCTTTTTCATCTTATGTTACACCAAAAATTTATGATAATAAAAGAATTTCTAAATTAGAACAAACTTTAAAAAATTTACAAAAAAAAATTCATAGTCCAAAAGTAGATTTAATAGAAAGAGACAACTTTTATTTAGTTCGAATTGAATTGCCTGGAATTCACTTAGATTCTTTAAATGTTGAAATTAACGAATCACAAATTGTATTAATATCTGGTAATAAAACCACTAATAATATATATGAAACAGATCGAGTAGTATATAAAGAATCTAAATATGACAAATTTATGCGTAGAGTTAAATTACCAGGAAAAGTTAAACCATTAGATTTTAACACCAACAATTTAGATTTTGTAAATGGCGTTTTAAATCTAACTTTTGAAAAAGATCTAAATACATCTAATAATCTAGTATTTAGTACAATTAGTTCTACTGAAAATTGGGCAGATGTAAATTAATTTAAAATCAAAACATTTTATTATATTAAACTATTTAATAAAATGTTTTATATATTTATTGTATTCTCATTATCAGTAAATAGTTATTATCATAAGACACACGAATTTTTAGGAAATTATTTAGAAAATTATATAAAAAAAAATTACAATAATCTTTATATTGCAAGTAAAAATCTAATATATAACGAATCATTTTCTGATATAAGTACTTGGGCTGATAAAATAAAAACAAATAATAATTATAAATGGTCAAAACCACTTCATTATATTGATATTAATATTGATTATTGTTATAATAATAATAATAATTTTGATATATATTGTAATAATAATTGTGTTTATACAGCGATTCTAAATATGACAAATGACTTGAAATATAATACAAATTACAATATAGATAACTATGAAAAATTTAAATTTTTGATTCATTTTTTACAAGATTTAAATCAACCAATGCATTTATTAGGTTTTAATAGAGGTGGGAACGATTATCATTTAGAATTACAAATTAATGGAAATATTCATAAAACTAATCTACATACACTTTGGGATTCTATTATACCAGAATTTTTTTTACATAATTATAATTACACATATAATAACTTTAATATTTCTAATAATATTATATCTATTTTTGATTACACTAGTTTATTAAATACTATTTTATTAAAAAATTTTAATACTATATGTAAATTACCCATTTCTAAATATATTATATTCGAAAAATATTTTAATAAAACAATTATAGAATCATTATTTAATAATTATATGACAATATCTTTACATACATTATTTTATTTATTTAATTAATATCGTTTAATTTTATAGGATTAAATATTAATTAATATTATTATATAACAAATGGATACATTAACAGATATATTAAGTAATTTTTTTGTTAGTTCATCTAAAAAAAATAAATCTAATAAAAAAGAAGACCCATCAAATAAAGAAAATGACAACACAGAAACAGAACATAACAATCAAAAAATAAAAGACACACAAGAACACATAAAAGAAGACACACAAGAACACATAAAAGAACACACACAAGAACACATAAAAAAAGACAAACAAGAACACACACAAGAACACACACAAGAACACACACAAGAAGACATAAAAGAAGACACGCAAGAACACATAAAAGAACACACACAAAAAGACACACAAGAAGAAGACACACAAGAAAAAGATGAAAGTATATTAAGTTCTTTATCGTCATCTAATTCTTTATCGTCATTAACATCATCAAAATCTTTAAATAAAGATTTGTCTATAAAAAAATATATATTAAGGCCATCTGATTTTTATAAAAGTAATATATTAATAGTTAATGATGAAATAAAAACTAGTATTAATATTTTAAGTGATTTACTTTATAAATTAGGTTTAATGAAAGATGTTGATACTATATATGATAATAATATTCATGTAATTACAAGTGTAGAAAATAAAAAATTTTTTACAAAAATGTTATTAGACAATCCTTATTTATTTTTTACAAATTTTGATGTTAAAAAACAATTATCTAGAGATAAAATAAAAAATTTAGATAATTTAGAAAAAAGAACTATATTTATTATAGATAATAAAACATTAAATAAACCATTAAGACATAAAGATTTACATAGTTTAATTTCTAAAAATGTACACGTAATTGTAATATCTGGTGAAGATTATAATTTAGATAAAACTTTTAATGTATTAGGTAATAATAAATTCTTAATTCATAAATTAAATAAATCTAAAAATATGCAAAAACATTTTTATAAAACAACTATTCAAAAATTAAATTTAAATAATACATCATTTGAAACTTATTATAATATAATAAATAATGAAAATATAGATATTAAGTATATAATATTAAAAAATAATGAAATAAGATATAATTAAAACATTATTTAGTTAAAGAATTGTTTAATATTAAATAATTAATTATTATTTAATAATATATGGGAGCACTTTATTTTTGTATTCATAATTTTAAAAATTCACCAATAGATATAACGTTTGTCAAGGGTTTTATGAATATGAAACGTAGAGGTGAAGATGATACAAAATTAATATACGATGAAGGTCCAGTATTTAATAATCATAATATAAATCAAATACAAATGCATTTATCAAGAAGAGAAATTGCTGAATATAAACAATTACAATTTATGTATGGCTATCATAGATCTAGTATTAATGATTTAACAATTAGTGGATCTCAACCATTTGAAGATCCAATTAAATGGAAAATGTCAAAATATCCTGAATTAAGAACTAGAGTAAAAAGACATTTATTATGTAATGGAGAAATATATAATTATAATAATTTATTAGACAAATATAATTTTAATGATAAGGATTTACAATCTGATAGTGATGTTGAAATCATATTACCTTTATATATAAATCAAAATTCATCAAGTTCAGAACAAAGTTTAAAACAAACATTAGATGAATTAGATGGTGAATTTTCTTTTATTTTAACTGAAAATACAAATACATATGATCTAAAAAATTTAAATATATTTGCAGTAAGAGACCGTTTTGGAACACGTCCATTATATATGGTAAAATTTATTCCATTAAATACGTCTTTAAATCGTAATAATATATTTTATTTATTTACAACTGAAATTAAAAGTATTCCTGAAAAATTATTTAAAAATCCAGAATACATTATTCAAGAAGTTCCTCCAGGAACATATTGGTCATATAATAATTCTGTAATCAATAAATCCACTACAGATTTTATAAATTATTTTAATTTGGATAAATATAAATCTCTTGATTCATGTGTATTAAATAAAGCAGATCAAAACACATTATCAATTATTTACGAAACTATACAAAAAACATTATCAAATAGCGTAATTACAAAATGGAAATTAACAGAAAGGAAAATTGGAATATTATTATCTGGTGGTTTTGATAGTTGTATTATATTAAGTATTTTATGTAAACATTTAATAGAATTAAATACAATAAGCTCATTGCATGTTTTTACAATAGGTAATGAAAATAGTTCAGACGTTATTTACTCTAAAAAACATGTAGAATTCTTAGAGAATAAGTTTTCAGTTGATATTCATCATCATATTATTAATATATGTGATATAAATATTATTAGTCCAGAAATAAATAATATTATTAATTGTTTAGAAACATTTGACAAATTAACTATTTATAAAAGTATACCATTATTATTTTTATTAAAATATATTAAAGAAAAAACTGATGTTAAAATATTATTAAGTGGTGAAGGTTTAGATGAATTATGTGGATATAAAGAATTTAATAATTTAAATGATTCTGAATTTCAATCGAAAAGTGTAGACTTAATTTCAAATTTACATAAATTCGATTTATTACGTTCTGATAAATTAGCTGGTTATTTTGGTTTGGAAATAAGATATCCTTTTTTACACAAAGATTTTGTAGAATTTGTTTTGTCTATTCATCCTAAATTAAAAAGACCACAAATTTATGCATCTTCTAAAAATTTAATTGAAAAATATATTATTAGAAAAGCATTTGATTATATAGATGATAATCAAGAAAATAATATTTCTCTTTATATAGATAAAGACGTTTTATGGAATTCTCGTGAAGATATTAATAATTGTATTGATAAATTAACAAGTTATTTACATGATTATTATGAATCATTATATCCAGATATTGTTTTTTTTAATTATGTACAACAATTAAACTCTATAAATTTTAATCCTTTACCAAAAACAAAAGAAGAGATGCACTATCAAATTATATTTAATAAATTTTTTCCTAATTCATCACATCTAATAGATACATACTGGAAAGACCTATGGAGTAACTTTTAAAAAATTACTTACAGGCGCGAGCCTCTTTTTTATATTAATCTTTATTTTTTATTAAAAAAATAAAGTAATTATCTTATTGTTGATTATTTTTAACAATATAAAATATTTCATCATATTTTTCAAAAATTTTTACTTTGTCATTTATTGTTAATCTTTTTATTTTTAATTTTATTTTAATTTTTTCTGCAAAAGATTCTTTATCTTCTTTAGTAGGTTTATCTATATTATTTTCTATACGATCTACTATAAAATATAATAATTCTTCATTTATAATTTTTTCAGAATCTTTTGTAATAATAGTTCTAAATGACAATTTTTTTTTTATTAAATTATTGTCATCGTTTCCTTTTTCCATAATTTGTTTTGTATATTTTAAAACAAACCCAAATTCCTTATCATAACGTAATATTTTAACTAATTCTATTATTCCTTTTGTAGTATTCCATTTTATATCTCTATAAATCATTTTCTTTGAATTATATGCTGTTTTTAATAATTCAGATAATGTATTTACTATATCATCTCTTTGAGAAACATCTATAATATCTTTATCTAATAAAAATGTATGTACATAATATAAAGCATATGACTCAAAACGTTCTAAACGTTCTTCTTGTGATAAAAGAATCCATCTTTTAAAATATTTTCCAACTTGAACATAACTTTGTTCCGATTTCTTATTTTCATTATCTAGTGTATTTGCAGTATTTTCTTTTGTTAAAAAACAACACAAATCTTGTTTTAAATTTTTAATTGTATTTGTTATATATTTTGTTTTTGTTTTTGTAATATCAATAATATTTTGATATTCTGAAATATATTCATCAAATTGATAACTTAATGCAACATTGTTTGAATTTATTTCTTTTTTAGAATTTAATTCGTTTACATCTATATGATAATTATATTTTAATGATAAATATTTATGTAAATTAATATTAATTTCTGAATATAAAATAGATAAATCATGTATAAACAGTTTGAAACTTTCTTTTAATCGTTTTGTTTTTATATTAAATTCTACGTATTTTTCTATAAAAGCTAAACATCTTTCCCATAAGTTAAGTTGATCAACTGTTAAAATATCATTTATAAATTTATTTATTTTTTCATCTAATTTTAACTTATCATTATCAACAGATATCAATTCTTTTTTATTAATTAATGTATCATATAAATTATAATATAATTTACCATTATCATGTTGTGAACCTAACCATTCCAATCTTTTATTATAAATTAAATCTCTTATATCTTGATTATCAATATTATTTTCATTTAAAATATTATTATGATTAATATATGGACATATTCCATATTCATTAATAATTTTTTGATTTAAAAAAAGTATACCTGGTAAAGCTTTTGGATCAATTTCATAATATTTTTTTTCTAACTCTAAATATTCTAAATATTTTTCATGTGCATTTTTACGAAGTTCTTTAGCTATTTTAGCTTTTGTTTTATCACTATTTTTTTTTGCACTTCTAAAATCTAAATTATCTAATTGTTTTCCTGCTAATTCTAAATCTTGTTTCATTTGTTTTTCTTCACGTTCTCTTTTATATATAACTTTTAATCTTTCCGTATATTGTTTTAATTCATCCATTTTAATCTTTTTATCTTCATCATACTTTTTTATAATAAATTTATTTTCAGATGTTTTTTTTTCATTAATCAAATTCTGAATATCTCTTTTTAAATTATTTATTTCTTGAATAATAAAATTTTTATTATTATTATTCATTTTAATATATTAATATATATTAACATATCTTTTTTCAATTTTTTACATACTAAATGTCATATGATCATCATTATTCCATTTTATAATTTCTATATTATTTAATTTTAAAATCTCTATTGAAATTTTATCTAATTCCTCAGAATAATCATTTATATACACAACACGTTTAATTTGACATTGTAATATTTTTTTTACACAACTTATACATGGAATTAATGTTATATAAATTGTAGAATCTTTTAAATCTATTTTTGATACAAATAAAATAGCATTTTCTTCTGCATGTAAACACATACATAGATCTAAATGTTTAGCTGTAATTTTATCTGATTTATTATATTGATCCATACATCTTTTACAACCACCTTGGTAACAATTTAATGTATTTATTGGTGTACCATTATATCCTAACGATAATATTCTTTTGTCTTTTACAATCACACATCCTACACGACGTTTTATACAATTACTTCTTTCACTTGTTAATTTTGCAATATTAATAAAATATTGATCCCAATTTGGCCTATTAAATTCAGTTGTCTGTTCCATTAATTTAATTATTTTAATTAAATTAATTATTTTTTATTTTATGTTCAATTATTTATAAAAAAGTAATTTGTTATATTATATATATGATTCCAGATAAACTTTTAATTAATTTAAAAATAATTAGTAAAATACAAAAAAACGGAAGAATATCTAGAAGTTATGATGGTATAATATCATTAGAATCAGATGTCTTTTATCAATCTATTAAACGATTCATGTTAAACGATTCAAGAAAACAAGCTATTTTTGAAATTAATAGTGTAATAACAGAAAGTATAGAAATGTTAAATCATATTATTAACTCTAAACATATGAATAAAAACTTTTCACAAACATCCGAATATATCAAAAATTGTGAAAATTTAAATTTAATTCTTACAGAAATGGAACGTGCTAAATTAGGTATTGAAAATTTAAAATTCACATATCAAACCGATCATAATATAGCATCACAAATAGATATTCTTATTTTAAAAATTAATACAACAATAAAAGATATTGGACAAAAATTAGTTTATTTCCAATCTTTTACACCCATCTCTAATCAAGAACACCACCAAGAACAATACCAAGAACAATATCAAGACACATACTTAACTTCTATAAAAATAGCAAACAATGATTCTGAAGATGACCCTTATTTAAATATGGAAAAAATATAAAAAATAATTATTTTATTATTCCAATTATTTTTATTTAAAAACTAATGTTTTTGATATTACTTTTTTTAAAAAGTAATATTAATATGATTGTTAATATAAATAATCCAATTCCTATATTACAACAAAAACCAAGTTTTATAACAACAAATACACTTATACCATTTAAATCACAACCTCAAATACAAGAATCTAGACTACAAGAATCTAAACTACAAGAATCTAAACTTCAAGAATCTAAACTTCAAGAATCTAAACTTAATATTCATCAACAAATTTCATCAGATTTTATAGAATTTTTTAATAACATGTTAGAAAAACCAAACGATACACCATGGTCAAAATATATTATAGAATCTATTAGTAAAAAAAAAAGATATACTTATATTGGTTTATTTTTTATTTTAATAGCTATTTATATGTTAATATTACGTAATTAATTGGTAAATTAATTGGTAAATTAATTGGTAAATTAATTGGTAAATTAATTGGTAAATTAATTGGTAAATTAATTGGTAAATTAATTGTACATTTGCAAATAACTTTTATCATTATTAGATGACTGTATAACTTTATCTATATATGATTTTGTTATAACTAATGAAATATCATTACTTTCCGGTACAGTTTCTTTTTTAACTAAATCTAAATTGTCTATTAATATATCATAATTTAAACGATTAAAAATTTTTTCTATATTTTTTTTTAATTGTCTAACACCTTTATCATCTTGTGTTTTACATGATATTATATATTCTATTAATTCTCGTTCTAATATAATATTAAACCCACTTTTCAATTTAATAGTCTTTAATATATTAGGAATTAATTTAGTTTGACAAATAACTATTTTATCTTCTATATTAGGTGGATCTATATAAATAACTTTTAAACGATTTAATAAAATAGAATCAATTTTTGATATATCATTAAATGCAATAACAAAAAATACTTTTGATAAATCTATTTTAATATTTGATAAATAATTATCTTGAAATTCCGAATTTTGTTCTTCATCTAATAAATGAGTTAAAATTCCAAAAATTTCTACAGCTTTGGATTCACTTATTTTATCTAATTCATCTAAATATATTATAGGATTCATATAATTACTACACGTTAAAATCTCAACAAGTTTACCTGGTTTAGAACCTATATATGTTTCACTATGACCTGTTAAAACTGATACATCATTTAATCCTCCAAAATTAATTTGATAAAACGGTAAAGCCAATGCTTCTGCTAAAGATTTTATAATCATAGTTTTTCCAATACCCCCACTACCATAAAGTGCTAAAACATGACCTTTACTATTAGGGTTTGTAATTTTTCTTGCTACAAATTCTAAAATTTCATCTTTTACATTTTCTAATCCATAAATATTTTCATCTAATTTATCTTTAACTCTTTTAAAAAACATTTTTAATTTATCAATTTTATCTGATGATTTTACATCCATATCTTTATATTTTCCATAAGGTATTTTAACTACTGTATTTAACCAATTTAATATTTTTGAATTATCACTACTACTATATGATCCTCTAATACTTTCATATTTATCTAATAAAAAAGATTTAGTTTCTATATTTAAATCCATACATAATAATTTATTCTTTAAATCATTCATTAAATCATCACCATTATATTTCTGACGTTTATAATTAATAATTTCATCTTCTACCATTCTCAATTTTCTTTTTAATTTACTTATCTCATTATATTCTTTATTATAAGATCTTGACTTTTTTAAATATACAGGACTCTTTTTTTTTATATCATTTAAACTATCTGTAATTACATCATTTATCAAATTATTTAATCCTTTATCATTTTTAGATTCATTGTACTTACATTTATTGTATTTTGGTTCAGGTAATTCATCAAGAGTTTTAAAAAAATTTAAAAAACTGTTCGAAATATAAGACCAATATAAATCTTCTTTATTAGGAAATGTTAATCTATCTGATATATGATCATTAATACAAATATAATATTCAGCTAAAGTACATACATATATTATATCACCCCGTTTGTAATCTTTATTTATTTCCCAATAACCACTATACATATTTTAATATAATTTTATTATTAAAATATAAATTAATTCATTTTTTATTTGTTACATCAAATTTTTAACATCAAAACTAGGTTCAAGTAATTATTTATAAGGTGGTTGACAATCATCTTTAATATTATATCCGTAATTTACTAATAAAGTAGCAATATAAGGAGCAGTCTCTGGTTTACTAAAAGACAAATTATAAGGTAATCCTGCAGCATAAGCTACTTTTATTAATAAATCTTTTGAATTTTCAGATTTTGTTTTTGCCATTAATTGTTTAAATGAATATTGAACTGCAGTTTGCATTTTTAATCTATCTCCTTCAAATGCTTTGTACAAATCATCCATAGTTATATTTTGACATCCAGGATAAATCATAGTTTTTGGTTCAATTAAAGTAAATCCTCCTTCTGGAACATATTTTCCAGAATAATCAGCAAAAGTTTCGAATAATCCTCTTCCAGATAAAGCATTCACTGATAAAACAAAAGCTACAGCAATTAATATAGCTAATTGGAAATCTTTTTCACTTAAATAGACAATTACAAATATTAAAAAGATTTTAGCAAAAATGTTTGAAAAAAATCTTTGTAAAAAATCTGGTGCTTTTGGTGCAATTTGAGCTGCATAAAGAGCCAACGTTACTTTAACTACAGCCATAATATAAGGATTTGCTAAAACTTGATTAACTCCCATTTCTGTCTTTAACTGGATAGTTTTTAAATAGTCCATTTTTTTATTATATAATAAAGAAATAAAAAAAAATAATATTAATTTAAAATTAAATAAGTTTAAACTAATATTTAATTTTAATTTTTAACTATATGGAAACTACCACTTATAGTTTAAATAATAAAAAATTTTCAATAAAAATTCCTAATAATATACATATTATTGAAAATAAATCAAATAATATAAATATTAATATAAGAAATAAATCTAATATTTCTAATACAAATTTATTTGATAAATATTGTATGGAATTATATGGTTATAAAACATGTATTTTATTTTATATAGATTTAAATAATATAGAAGTAAGATTGCTTGACCGTATAAATTACGATCCAGTTACATATATTACTAAAAAAACATTATATAATGAAATACCAAATTTATTAAAAAAAAATTATACAGTAATATTAGTTGAAAAATTATTAAATAGTAACACTAATGAAATAACAACTATTCATTTACCCCCAAATAAAGTAATTTAAACATAAAAAATTAATTATATCAAGATGCCTCATGATATGATTGACGATTATTTTAATATTTATAAAGAATGTATTGAAGAATATGGAAAAAATATATGTGTTTTTTATGCTTGTGGGAGTTTTTATGAAGTGTATAGTGTAAATAACATAAATGAAAAAATAGGAAATGCTGAAAAAATAGCAGAAATAATTAGATGTGAATTTTCTAATAAAAACAAGACTAAAAGAAATGAATTAGGACACTCTACAAGAGATAACCCTGACTTTTGCGGTTTTGGAATACCATATTTATCAAAATATTTAAATCCATTATTAGAAAATAATTATACTGTAATAATAGTTGACCAATTAGAATCTAGTCAAAATTCTAAAGGAAAATTAGTTAAAAGAGGTATTACAGCAGTTCATTCTCCTTGTTTAAAATCACCTGACTATGAAACATATTTCGATACAGAATATAACTTATTATCTATTTTTATTGAAATAATTCCTGTAAATTATAAATTAAGTGGTGTTTTAAGTACACATCATACTTTAATTTATTCAATATGTAGTATAAATAATACTACTAACGAAATTGAAATTACTGAAAACTTTATACGGTTTCGATCAAATGAGTTTCAAGTGGGCTTAGAAGAAATAAGTCGTGTTTTATTAAGATATCATGTAAGAGAAATGAAAATTTTTTTTAAATGTGATGAAAATCAAGATTCAACTTTAAAAGATGAATGGTATAAAATAATTATTAAATATTTCGATGATTTATCAAATTATAGTAATTTTAATTATAAATGTGATATTGTTAATAAAGATTCAGATAAATATAAACAATACACGAACCTCGAATTTCAAAATACATATTTTAAAAAAATTTACTCCAATATTAATTTCGGTATGTTAACACCAATTGAATATTTAGCTTTATCTGATAAAGAATTATCTGTTTTAAATTTCATGTATATTTTAGATTTTATGGCAAAACATGATCATAAATATGTTACGAATTTATCATTACCTAAAATAATACGAGATTCTGAAAACTTAGTTTTAGAATTAAATACATTAACACAATTATCAATATTACCAAATAATTTAAATACAAACTCAAAAATTTCTAGTGTTTTTGACGTTATTAATTTTACTAAAACATCGATTGGAAAACGTCATTTAAAAAATATTTTATCAAAACCATTTAAAAACTCAAAAATTATTGAACAACGTTATAATTTAACAGAAGAATTAGATAAATATGATTTATCAAATGACATTAATAAAATTTTAAATAATTTAATTGATTTTGAAAGATTACATAGAAAAATGGGATTACAAGCATTACATCCTTATGAATTTGAAAAATTAACAGTTAATTACATTAAAATTATAGAATTATTTAATTTAATATTAAATCACAATAATTTATCTTACTTAAAAGAAATTGTTCCAAAGGAAAAAATATTAAATGATTTTAACGAATATATTACAGATTATCGTAATTGTTTTGATTTAGATAAAATGAGATCTATTAGTTTATACACTAATAAAGATGAAATAGTAAATTTTTTTAAAACTGATGTAATTAAAGAATTAGATATTATTCAAAATAATATAAAAGATCTTGAAAACACAATAGACAAATTAAAACAAGAATATGAAGAAATTATTAATCAACCTATTAAAATTGGATTTACAGATAATGATGGATATTTTTTTACATGTACAAAAATCCGATATCAAAAACTTATTAGTGAATTAGAAAAACGTAACATTTCCACTAAAAATTTTAATGTACGTATAACAAGTAATACTGTTAAATTTTATACTAATGAATTTACAAAAATATCTAATAATTTAATAAACACACGAGAATTATTAGTAAAAAAAGTTAAAATGAATTATCTTTTAAAATTATCAGAATATTCTACTAAATATAATAATGTTTTTTTAAATTTAACTAAATTTATTGAAATAATAGATATTGTTCAAAGTAATTTACTATGTTCTAAACGTTATCGATATTGTAAACCTCTTTTAGATACAACAAAGACTTCATTTATTACGGCTGTAGCTATGAGACATCCTATAATAGAAGTAATAACAGATGATACTGAATATATTCCTAATGATATAAATCTTGATAATGACAATTTAGGAATATTATTATACGGTTTAAATTCGTCTGGTAAAAGTAGTTTGTTACGAGCATTAGGAATCAACCTTATTTTAGCACAATGTGGTCTTTATGTACCTTGTAAAAGTTTTATATTTTCTCCATTTAGTACACTAATATCACAGGTAGATTTAACTGACAATTTATTTGCAAGTAAATCTAGTTTTATAAGTGAAATGTGTGGTTTAAAAAAAATATTAAATTGTAGTAAAGAATCTACTTTAGTTTTATCTGATGAATTGTGTAGGGGAACTGAAGTTAATAGTAGTACAGCTATTGTTGCATCTACTATTTTAGAATTAATTAAAAATACCACAAAATTCTTTTTTACTACTCATCTTCATGATTTACCAAATATTAAATCTATCAAAAATCAATCTAAATTAAATATTTGTCATTTAATGTTGATATTATAAATGATAAAATTATATTTACAAGATATTTAAAACCTGGATCTGGTAGCACATTATATGGTTTAGAAGTTTGTTCTAGTATAATACAAAATTCTAATTTTATAGATACATCTTTTGAAATAAGAAATGAACTTATAGATAATAAAACAAATATATTAAGTAATAAACGAAGTAATTATAATAAAAAAAAAATTACAAATCATTGTGAAACTTGTGGATATATTCCAACAAAAAATTCAGTACCTTTAGATACACATCATATAGAAGAACAAAAAAATTGCGATGAACATGGTTTTGTTAATAATAAACATTATCATAAAAACAAACGTTTTAATTTGGTTAGTCTATGTAAAAACTGTCATTTAAAAATAGATACAGGTGAACTTGTAATTAGAGGATATAAACAAACCACTGATGGCATAATTTTAGATTATACATTTAACATTTAATGTAATGTTTATTTCTAATATTTATTTTTTTTACTTATATTAATATATATGACTAAACCTGTTGTCAATAATAAAATAACATATCAAAATATTAATGGATTAGTTGCTAGTCATGATAGTTGGCTTAATCAAAGTGTTAAAACTTATGATTCTCCAACATTTGTTAATATAACAATAAACGGAGATAGTACAATTCGGGGAAATCTTTATGTCGAAGGTAATACAACTATTTTAAACACAAATGTTATAGAATTTGAAGACAATATTTTGTTATTAAATCGTTTAGAATCTGGAAATGGTGTTACATTAAATCAATCTGGTTTAGAAATAGAAAGAGGAACTCTTGAAAATTACAGAATGATTTATAATGAATTAGATAGTACATTTAAAATCGGTCTTATTAGTAATCTTCAAGCTGTTGCTACAAGACAAGACACCCCATTACTTAATGGTGTTATGACCTGGAATGACACAGAACGTCGATTAGATTCGTCTAATACTATTACAATAGATTTATCTTTAACATCATCGCAAAATGCTACAAGTTTAACACAAGCTTCATTAATTTTATCAGGAGGTTTATCTATTCAAAAAGACCTCCGTACACCTGGACAATTATTTTTAGTAGGTTCAAATCACTCTACATCTAGTGTTTTGTATACACAACAAACATCTAACAGTTTAAATATAACAAGTCCAAATGATATTTATTTAACACCAACATCAAAAATTATAATACCAAATGATAAATCAATTCAAATTGGAGCTAATTTAATTGTATCTCAAAGTATAACAAACGATTTAAATTTTACAAATTCTGGTCATATTAATTTTACACTTAATTCTGGTAAAAGAATAAATATTCCTAATCAAATTCCTATAACATTTTCTACTCAAACAGAAAAAGTTTTTGCAGATGGTAACAATAATATGGTTATCACAAGTAGTCAAAATGTTAATTTAGAACCAGGACTTAATAAAAAAGTATATATTCCACAAGATATAGGATTAATTTTTGCCAATAATAATCAACAAATATCTGCAAATTTATCTGGTGATTTAACTATTCGATCAGGTAATAAAATATTTTTAACACCAGCATCTTTAGAAAACGTAATAATTCCAACTGATAATGGTATTAAATTCGGTAATAGTGGGTTACAACGTATTAGCAGTGATAGTACAAATTTACTTACTATTAATTCTGATTCTAATATAAATTTAACTAGTAACAATAATAAATCAGTAGTAGTAACAAATACTACAAGATCTACATCTATTACATCTGGTGCATTAGTAATAAATGGTGGAGTAGGTATTGCAAAAAATGTAATAATTGGTGAAAGTCTAACATGTGCATCCATGTATGTTTCTGGAAATATTAATGTTGCTGGTACTCTTACAGTTGTAAATATTACAACAACAAATTTAGTAGATACTAATTTAACAGCAGGAGTTGCCAGAATAACTAGTAATTTATCTGCAATAGGTGATTCAAATACAATTGCAAATATGTTTACAAATTCTGGAAATGTTGGTATTGGTACAACAAATCCTAATTATACTTTGGAAGTTAATGGAACTGCAGCGTTTAACACAAGTATATCTTCAGCTAATATACTAGGTCAAAATAGTACTATAACAAATCTAATAGCAACAAACATAAGTTCTGGAAATCTCTCTATAGATAATATAAATACAAAAGTATTAACTTTATATTCTACAGAAAACGCTGTTTCAATAACTAATGGAGGAAGTTTTACAACATATGGAGGAGCTTCAATTGCAAAAGGATTATTAATTAGTGGTGTAACTGAAATTTTTAACACAACACCTTCAAATTCTTATACAGAAGGTTCTTTGTTATTACATGGAGGATTATCTATACAATCCACTCAAAATGCTATTGATTCTAGTAATGGTGGTGCATTAAGTATACAAGGAGGAGCGGCTATTGGTAGTGATTTATATGTTGGTGGGTTCTTTACTTGCAGTGAAAGTACTACTAGTCGTTATTTAACAATTACGGCAACTGATGAATCTAATAATGCAAGTACAGGTTCAATTGTTACATTTGGTGGAATTTCTATAAAATGTTCATCTAATTCAACAGATATTTCAAATGGCGGATCATTTTTAACATTGGGTGGTGCTAGTATAGCTAAAGATTTACATGTAGGCGGATCATTAAATATACAAAATACTGTTATTGATACTGTTACAAATACACATGGTTCAAATTATATGTGGAATTATTTTGGTACAATTAATGACACTACAACCGTTTCATTTTGCGAAATCGATTTTTCAAATGGTATAATTCAAAATTCATCAGGTACTCTGAATTATGGTGTTAAATTAATTGTTTCAATAAATAGTACAAACTGTTCTGTATCTCATAATTATTATGGTAATATAGATTTTACTAGTATTGATAAAATTTCATGTTATATTTATAATGATCCAACTGATAAATTCCATTTGTTTTTAAAATCACCACCTAATAGTACTACCAACATCAATGTTCGTGGAAAATTAGGTAATACATTTAATATTACTAACGAAGGATATAATTTAACTCCAAATGGTGATATAAGTAATTATGACAATTCATGGACAGAAATTTATTCAACAAATAGAGAAAGTAATTTAAAATATACATTTGGTAATGTTGACATACAAGGACAAGATTTAACTATAACAGACTATTTCCCAATTATAGGTAAAAATAATATTAATACTACATCTACAAGAGATCTAGGTTTAGCCTTCCAACTTTATCAAAAATCCAATGACACTGGTTTAGGCGAAATAGTATCAGAAAATTACACTGCGCTAGATATATTACCTAATCAAAGTTCTGCAAATACTACTCAAATTAAATTTAGTACTTCAGCTGATTCAAACGATAATTATTATAATGGATGGTGGATTAAAATAAGTTCTGGATCTAATACAAATCAAGTTAGACAAATTATAAGTTATAATGGTGCACAACGTATTGCCCATATTGACTTAGCTTGGACTAATCAAAATCCAAGTGAAAATGACATTGTATATTTATATAATAAACAATTTGTTTCATTTTATTTTGATAACACTAATAAAACCTTTAAACTTATCGATAATACAAGAGATCCTATAACAAAAGAAATTACTTCATCAAATTATACTAATTTAGAGATTAATCATTTATCCTTAAATGATACTACAGCTAGTCTTAATTCCACAACTGGTAGTATAACTTCTATTGGTGGTATTAGTATTCTAAATAATACAGACGCACAATCTATTACAAATGGTGGTACTATTACTACATTAGGTGGAGCAAGTATTGGAAAAAAGCTATATGTATCTGATAATATCTTATTAAGTGACACTTATATCACACCTGATGCATCTTTGTATATTAAACACAATACATCAACTATTATTTTAGAAAATGACAACAATCTTTATTCTTATTTTGATTTTATTGAAAATGGAACATCACAACGTTTTGGAATATTAAGTGAGAATGATCAATTATCATTAACTTTTAATAATTTAGGAAATACACCAAATAATTCTAATCGAGCATTAACTATTAATCAGTCTGGTTTTGTTGGTATAAATACAACATCTAATATAAATACAGCATTAACTGTTAAAACAAATAATTTAATATCTACTGATACAAATTCGGGATATATTGGATTAATAGCTGGGAATACATCGTCTATGGATCCATTAGTTTCTTCAAAAATTGTTTTATATGGCAACGATGCAACTGGTAGTCGTGGAAATATTAATATAGCTTCTGGTACATCTGGTTCTATAGAATTTTATACCAATTTAGATACTAAACGATTAGAAATTAATACAAATGGTATTGTTGATATATTAACTACTATATCTTCAGATAGTAATACCCAAGGTGCATTAATTATAGCTGGTGGCGTAGGTATATCAAATTCAATTAATGCTACTAGTTATACTTCAGGCGGAGGACTTACAGTTGCTGGTGGTACGAGTATTGAAAAAGATTGTTATATAGGTGGTGATATTTATATTAACGGAAGGATAAATGCATCGGGATCATCTACTTCTCCAACTATTAATTTCAGTAATAACGTTAATTGTACATTTACTAATTATACCAACAATAAATTACTTAGAATTTCACAGGAAGCTATACTTTCATTTGGAGTATGGCTCACACCTAATACAGCAAGTCAAAATTGTCAAATAGAATTTTCATTACCAAATAGAACTACAATTTTTGATAAAAGAATCGATTTAGTTGCTTCAGTTATTGGATACACAGATGACGATGAAATTATTCCATTATTTAATGTAGCATGTGTAGCTGTAAAAAATGAAACTAGAGGATTATTAAAATTCCAAAGCGTTTCAACTGCTATTCATTATTTCACAATTATGTGTAGATATACAACAATCTAATTTATATAAAAATTGAATCTTTTATTACACATTTATAATAATAATAAATGTATAGTATTTTAAATGAAATTTTAGATATTAGATTTTTAGACAAAAATAATGAATATCAAAACAAAACCATAAATATTAATAAAAAAATTATATATGATAATAATAATTTTGAAATTTTAAAAAAAAATCTTGAAAGCTATGTAACTATTATTTATGATAACAATAGTTACTTAGACGAAACATCAAAACAAAATTACGAATATATTATTAATTTTAACATAGAACAAGAATGTAAATTAAAATATGTAGCCAAATATTTTTATTTAGATTATTACTAAAGTTGCTCGTTTACCACTAGAATTAATCAAATCTGATATACTTTCTTTTGTTCGATTTGTTTTTACATAAACTAATTGTTCATCAAAATTTATATTAACATTATTTATTTTATTGTCACTAAACAATTTAATTATATCACCTACACAATTATAACAATGCAATTTTACTTTAAACGTATAACTATTCATATTTATTTAAATATTATTATTTTTAAATAAATTTTTAAATTTTCGTTATTTTATTTGATTTTATAGAATTACTGTGTAGTTTATGTATTAATTCTTTTTTACCCATTAATTTAATTTCTGATAATTTAGGACAAAAATGAGTTTCTGGATATCTATGTATAGAACAAAATGATTTATCACATTCCTTACAATATCCAATAATTTTTAAAATTTTATTATTACAATTCGTCTTTTCACAATTAATCACCATTTCTTATTATATATTAATATATTAACTTTAAATAAATACAATTTATTATTTTAAATTATCTACCTGTACTACCAAATCCACCACTTCCTCTAGATGTATCACGATGTTTCTCTACAATTGTAAAACTAACTTCTTCAAGATTAGGTGCAACTAATTGTACATAACGATCACCTTTATTTAATTTAAACTCTTTATCACTAGTATTATATAATGGTACTTTTAATTCTCCAGTGTAACTGGCATCACATAAACCTATAGAATTAGCTACTCGAAGTGGTGTTTTACTAATACTACTTCTTGGAAACATCATGTAACTATAATATTTTTTAGCCCATGGACAATACCATTTAGATGACTGTAATTGACAACTAACTCCCAAATCTACTAATTTCATTTCTCCTGGTTCAATAACAGTGTCTTCAGTTATATACAAGTCTAAACCACTATCTCCTTTATGAAATACAGAATGATTTTTGTACATTTTTTTAACATCATCATTTTTTGGCTTAATAAGAAATTTCATTTTAATATATTTATTTTATTAATTTATTCAATTATTTTTTATTTTTATTTTCTTATATAATATTAAATCGTCGTTAATATGTCAAGACCTTTAGTTACACTTTTTGTCATAAATAGTTTTACAACATTTATTATCACTTATTTATACAATTATTATAATATTCTTTTTAATCAAAAACAACATCAATCTCTAAATAAATCAATAAAAGATGATGACTTAGAATTTATAATTAATAAAGTAAAAAATCTAGAACAATCTATTTTTTTATTACAACAAACAGTAGATGAATTAAACGAAACTATACAAGAAAAAAATAATAAAGTTATAGAAAGTAACACCATTCTTAATAATAAATTAGAAGAATTTATACATATAAATTATGAAATATTTGATTAATAATTACTTTTTTATAAAACAATTGAATTTAAAAATAAACACATTTTATAAATATAACATATGTTTATTTTTTTATCTTTTTTAATTAATTTTGTTGTCTGTAAAAATTATATTTTAACACCAAAAGAGCATGTATACAATTTAATGGATGTATATTTATTTAGTACTGAACATAAAATGTCTACTTTAGCATCATTTGATAATTTAAATTTTTATACAATTAGTAAAGACGATTATTATTTATATTCTAATACATTAGATGATTTATTTTATGTTGAAGAAGAACAAACTTTTACTATTAATGATATTGATGAAAATGAAAACAAAAATTTTGTAATACTTGGTGAAAATGGTAACATTAAATATGGTGAATATAACAATATTGTTTTTGGTACAAATAGTGATTTACCTTGGCACCTTGATCGTATCACAAAATTAAAATTACCACTTAATGGAAGTTTTCCATATAGCGAAAAAGGATCTTGTCATCAAAATGAAAATGTAGATATTCATACATATGTTATTGATACAGGAATTGATGTTAATCATACAGAATTTCAAGGTCGTGCAACTTGGTTAGCTAATTTTGTTGACCAAGAAAACACTGATTGTCATTCACATGGCACACATTGTGCAGGCTTAGTTGGATCTAAATCATATGGTGTATGTAAAGATGCTAAATTGTTTGCAGTCAAAGTTTTAGATTGTAGAGGATCTGGATCAACTAGTAGCGTTATACGAGGAATTGAATTTGCATATAAACGTCATTTAGAACAATCAAAAATTTCTGATAAAACTGTAAAAAGTATAATTAGTATGTCACTTGGAGGAGGTAAAAGTTTAGCATTAAATAAAGCAGTAAAAGCTACAATAAAAAACGACAATTTTTATTTTGCAGCAGCTGCAGGCAATGAAGACAATGATGCATGTAATACTAGTCCGGCTGGTGTCAAAGAAATTTTTACAGTTATGGCATCTGATAAAAATGATGATAGAGCATATTTTAGCAATTATGGGAAATGTGCAGACATTTATTCACCAGGTGTTAATATTTTAAGTACTATTCCTGATGAAAAACGTCAAGTATATTCTGGAAGTTCCATGTCAACTCCAATTTTAGTAGGTGTATTAAACCATTATATCGATTTATACGATGATTTAAATATGAAAAGTTTAAAACAATTAGTTTTAGAAAAGAGTTCTAAAGAGCAACTTACTAATAACCCAGAAAATACTAATAACATGTTAATTTATCTAAATCGTTAAGTCAGGTTTTGTTATAAACTCATTATATATTAATCTTAAAAATGTTATTTGATAACCACTTTTAGGATGTATCCAATCTAATTTATTAGATTTTACAGTATTGTCTTTTATTAATAATGCCTGTAAATTAGTATAATGTGTACATGCTTTTAATTGATTAATATCAGTTAAATCAAACCAATCACAAGGTATAATATGATCTAATTGCCAAATTATACCATAATTTTCAAATGTTATTTCATCATAAAATGATTTTTTTAAATGTTTAATAAAATTATCTAAATCACAATCAATTAACATTTCAGTTTTAGGTTTACTAATTTTTTTAGCACCTAATAACATTCGTATTCTAGCTCTAATATTTTCACTTAATTTAAATTGAATATTAGTATTTAATCTATCTTTCTTTTTTTGATATAATTCTTTTGAAATATTTTTTCTATATTCTTTGTTACATTCTTTACAAATATTTGAATAACCATCAACTGAACCCAATTTTTTATTGTAATTTTCTAAAACATTTTTATTTATATTACACTTATTACATTTTTTTATATCAATTTTAGAATATTCTTTTCTTACTTTTACTCTATTATTATCTTTTTTACGAGAACAAATAAGACACCAACTATAAAAACCAGTAGCTGTTCCTTTATGTATTGAAAAATTAGTTAATGTTTTTTCTTCATTGCAAATTGAACAATTACGTTTTTGAGTTTTATCAATTATTTTAAGTTTTTCTTCATTTTTAATAGTATTTTTTTTTCTCAATTCTATCTTCGCTTTTCCAATACATTCTTTACAATCTTTTCTATAATTACCAGTTTCACTCCTAATATAAAATTCACTTAATAATTTATCAATTTTACATTTTGTACACTTTTGGGACATCAATGGCTTAATTTTAAAGAATATTTATCTTTAAATTAAAAAATTATAAACATTTTTACTCTGTTATTTGAATCTTTTTTAATTTATAAATTTCTAAAATAGTCCATCAACAAAATCTTCAATCTTATTTAATATATACATTATTAAGTCCCATTTTTGTAGGAATGTTAAATCATTATATTGATTTACACTAAGATTTAAATATGAAAAGTTTAAAAGAATTAGTTTTAGAAATATCTTCTAAAGACCAAATTTCTAACAACCCAGATAATACTAATAATATGTTACTTTATTTAAATCGTTAATTAATTAGTTAAAAATTTTAATTAAATTTAATATTTATTTTAATTAAAATGGATAGAAAAAAAAAATTAGAACAATTTTTATATATAAAAGAGCGTATGCAAAATATACCTATTAATAATGACCCTTTTAACGTATGGAGTTTATGGGATTTACAATCTGATGAAATATATAAATTTAAAGAATTACTTAAATCATATGTAAATGAAAATATTACATTGAAAAACAAAATATATATATCTAGTATTAATAGATATTTATATTACACAATTATTCCAAATATACAACCAGAATTAATTTTAAAAAAATACTAATTTTAAGAAAGTTGTTTTACATTATCAATCCACCCCCATAGAATAATTGATATTCTACCTAATTCTTGTTCCTGTTTATCTTGTAAAATTCCATGTCTCCAAATACTATTAGTATCATTTGTAAATGAATATACCGTACCATCTGTTTGTGGCATACTTATAACAGTTTTTGTTGTCGCATGTTCAAATGCTGCATCTTTAGTAATACCAAACGACACAGCTACTGTAAAATTTTGAGTTAACGCTTTATCTGATTTAACAGCAGATGCGTCATGATGAAACGCTTTCCAATGATCTGGATCACGATACCAATTCAACCTTGTTGCTTTAATATCCATTTTAAATACATCCTTTAATCTTCTAACTACCATATTAAATGTTGGACATAATTCTTTCCAATTTGCACGGTCATTTGCTATTAAATGAGTTCCTTCTATTTTATCATTTCCATGCCACAATTTTAATAACTGCTCTTCTGGAATCCCACAATTTTGAATCTCGTAAACTAATTTATTATAAATTTCATATTTATCAAAATCATCAAAAAGACCAGCAGAAAGTAATACATCTCTACTCGTTAATTCTGGAATATCATTAAAGTAATTGTTTCTAACAGAACGCAAATCTAAAACAATACGCATATCAACCGGTCTTGTCATTGGTTCAAAACATACTGTATTTTTTACTCTTTTATTTTTATTATATTTATCCTTGTTACGTTTTGGTTTAACTTTAATTTCTTTTACATTTTTATTGTTAGGTAATCTAGATACATGAGATCTTGTACAATTATCACCATTTCTACATTCACCACTTCTCCAATAATAAAAACATACAGTATTATCATGCAAAAATTTACAAGTCTCTCTTTCACATCTTTTATTCATATAATCATTACATAACTTTTGTACTTTATAATTTGTCTTATTGTTTCCTTCCATAAATTAATTAATATTAATAATAATTTAATATTATTAATTTTAAATAGTTTTCATTTTTTAATTAATTTCATTTTCAACATTTATGTAATATTGTCTATTTTGTTTATAAAAAACAATTCTTTTTATTATAAAATCAAAAATTATTAAATTAATATATAATAAAATCATTATTAATAATATAGTTGAAAAATACAAAAAATTTTGTATATCAGGTGACATATCATCAAACTTAATTTGTACTGTTATAGGTGGAATATCTCCTTCTTGTATATTCATTTTATAATCATTTTTGTTATTAATTTTTCATTTTTTTATTATATAAATTTTAATAAAAAATCCTTTGCCTGATTAAAATAAGTTTCTAATAAAACTAATTCCTTAGTAACTTCTATAAAAATATTATCATTTGATAAATTACTACTATTTAATATTAAATTTTCTATTTTTTCACAAGATAATCCTACATTAATTAATCCTATACTTACACTTGATCCTTTAAACTTATGAGAATGTTTAAATACTTCTTCAAAATTTCTAGATTTTACAAAATTATATAAATTATTAATAATATCTAACGCTTGATCTAAATACATTGTTATTAAATCTTTTAAAAACGTAGAATCATCTTGATTTATCAATAATAATTCATCAAATATTTCTTTATTAATAAAATCTGGAATATCTATTTCCATTATTATATACTTAATAAATTTATATCAATTAATAAACTTAATTTCTATATAAATAATAAGAGATTCAATTAATGAATAATTTACAAAATTTATTTACAAAACAACATGGACTATATTTTAAATCATTACAATTTGAATCAATTATTATTTTCTTAATTGTAATATTCTTTTTTACATATTATTTTAACAATTCTTATGGATTTATTATTATATTAATTGTATTTGCATTATTTGTATCAAATTCATATGTTGAAGTTAAAACAGAGGCCCTTAGTGATTTTAATAAAATAACTTTAGTTAAATTACAAAAATTACAAACATTTATAAACAAAGTATTAACTAATAAATTACGTTCAATAAATAAAAAAATGCTAACACCTTTAGAAAAAGAAAAATTATACAATTCTAATGTCTTAGATTCTCTTTATATTGATGCCAATATGATTCACTTTTTAGAATCTATATTACCAATGGCAAAATATAATGAAACACAATTTTTACTAATATTAAACGGCACAAATAATATACTTAAAATAAAAAATCAAATTGATACATATTATAACGCCAATAAAAATTATCCTGAAAATACTAGTGAATTATTCCAAATGGCAAATAATTTAAAAATTAATGTTATAAATGATATTCATGAATTTATATATAGTATTCCTAAAAATCAAACAATGAGAAATTATTTACGCGATGTAATCGATAGATATTCTGTTCTTATTGGTAGAATAACTGATTCTATTCACGAAAGTTATAAAAATAATATTAAACAACGTGGTATAAATGCATCCACAAATTTTGTATCATATAACGAAACTAAACCATTTGATAAACTATCTAATCACTCTGTTATACCAGAAAATAATGATAATAAATTACAAAGATTCTACATATAATAACTTTTAAACAATTAATGAAATAAATCTTTTAATAATTTCTTCAGACATATAATTTTGAATTAATCGTTCTAAATATACTAAATTTTCAAAATCATTTTTTAAAAACATTTTTAAAGATATATATAATGTAAAAAAATCCCAATAAATAAAAAACTCATCTGACGCTTTTTTATCATATTCCCCAATAAAAGAAGTTCTATTATATTTTGGACAACTAGTAACACCTCTTCTATTTGTTTCAAATATATAAGAATTACTAAAATCAATAATATAAAAGCGACCTTTACTTAAAAAAGTATCAGGATCTATAAATATATTATGTAAATGAAGATTTCCATGTAAAAAATTATATTTATTAAATTTTTTCACAAAACTATACAACTCATTTAAAACAAATTTCGTATATTGCTTATTTTTTAACAAAAAATTATAAATAGAAACTTTATCTGAAATCATATATGTTATATATTTATCCCTCTGATTTCTTATCTCTGGCGTAATCCTTTTATTTAATAATTTTGAATAAATTTCTACCTCCCAGTCATAAATATCCTTATCTATAAAATATTTTGTTATATTATTATTTATATCTTTTTCACAATAACACTGTTGTAAACAATATTTATTTAAAAAAAAACATTCAGACTTATTACTCTTTATAGAATCCCATGACCTAAAAACATTTCTATTCTCACTCTGTTTATCTTTATAATTTTTAAACATAATATTTTAAAAATCTTTTATCTTTAAATTAAAAATAACGTTTATTATGTTTAAAACGAACATAATAATTAATTTGTTAATTGTGTTTAGATATATATATAAACGTTATTTTTAATTTACTAAGGCTCTAGCTTTAAAAGTACAGGATACAAATCCGCTAATATTTGGTGTTGTATATTGTAATTGTCCTCCAGTAGTTATATAAAATTCAATACCCGTATCATCACCAACATATGTTTTTACAATTTCCCACGTAGTTCCTTTATTAACTCCTCTTATATGAAAATGAGTATATAAGTTTGTAGTTGCTACAACACGTGCAGTTAAATAACAATCAAAACCCCAAACAAGAGATGAAAAAGATAAATTTGTTATATTACTAGCAACAGATTGATTATTACTTGCATTAAAACTAATAGATGTAAAAATATCACCATCATTTGGTGTCATATTTAAGCCATTCACATTTAATGCTTGACAATATAAAGTTCTTCCAATACTTGCCCCACCTAATGTTGTAAAAGTACCACCATTTGTAATAGATTGAGCATCTGTACTATTTGAAATACCAATACCTCCAGCAATTAATACACTTCCAGACGTTGCACTAACTGAATTACTAGTAGATACACTTGACATAGATGAAACTTGGATAGGAATATTATCTGTCAAACTAACATTTGTTTTTCCAGGATCTTGTACTGTTGATCCAAATTCAAATCTATCATTTAATTCATTAAAAATAACACCAACAATTGGTTTATTATACAAATATATAGTATCTCCTCCTGCTGGACTTTGTGATGTCCAACTAGAAGAAATTGTAGCAATCTTAGTACTACCAGAATAATTTGTAATTTTCCTAACTTGATTACTGCTAAAACCCGATGACACTTTTACCCACCAATTAGTATAATAATTATCACTTGCACTCGCTGTTACTGGTAATTTAATTTGCGTTGAAGTCATACCTGTTTGTGCTGGTATCGTTAACGATAAAGGATCTGTTGCATTCACTACATCACCACTAGCAATGTCATTATCCTGTTGATATCTTGTGATTATAATACCAGAATCATTTGATCCAGATGGTCCAGAATTTAACACTAACAAGTTGTCTTTTATAACTGTATTTGTTGTATCTATTGATGTAGTCAATCCATTTACTGTTAAATTCCCAACAATTAATGCATTTCCTAATACATTTAAATTTTTTGAAATACCCACTCCACCCTTAATTATTAATGACCCTGTACTTACATCAATACTTTCTGTTGTAGACTTTATAAATACATCTCCACCAATATACATATTTGAACCTATACCAACACCTCCAGCTATTGTTAATGCTCCACCATCACTTTCAGATTGAGCTGATCTAGACGTTTTTATTGAAATCCCACCATTTACAACCATACTCGCAGATAAAATACTAGAACTTGCAATTGTATTATTAAATGTAATAACACCAGTTGAATAAGAAATATTAAAAGGTTTTTCTAATTCATTACCTAAAGAATCATAACGAGATACTGAAAAATCATGTGAAGATAAATTTTTATTTAATGAAAAACGCTTAAAATTTGACGTATCATATAAATTTATTACACTGTCATTATCACTACTATAATTAGTTACACCATATATGTATTGATCTCCACCAATATAAATATCGTTTGTAATTCTTGCCCCACCAGATGTCAATGCAGTATTTAATAAATTACTAGAAGTTATATTTGTTATATTTGCATTTGTTAATATAGCATTAGAAAATGTTACATTTGTATTAACTAAATTAGTCATTGTTGAATTTGTTACTGATAAATTAGTTATAATAGAATTTGTACTAGTTATATTTGTCGTTAATACATTACTATTAGTTTGATTAGTAGAAGCTATATTTGTTATAATTGCATTTGACGAACTTATATTTGTCGTTAATAAATTACTATTAGTTTGGTTAGTAGAATCTATATTTGTTATAATTGCATTTGATGAACTTATATTTGTCGTTAATAAATTACTATTTGTTACATTTGTAGAACTTATATTTGTAATTACAGCTCCAGAACATGTTATATTTGTCGTTACTAAATTAGTATTTGTTACATTAGTACTTATACCATTTGTTATAACCAAATTAGTTGAAGTAACGTTTGTCGTTAATAAATCTGTAATTACAGCTTTAGAACACGTTATATTTGTATTTACCAAATTAGTATTTGTTTGGTTTGTAAAATTAACATTTGTTATAATTGCATTTGACGATGTAATATTTGTATTAACTAAATTCGTATTTGTAAAATTTGTTACAGACAAATCACTTATAATTGCATTAGATGAACTAATCGTTGTCGTTAATAAATTAGTTACATTTACATTATTAGAACTTATATTTGTAGTTAATAAATTACTATTAGTCACATTTGTACAAACTATATCACTAACAACTAATCCACTAGATGTTATATTTGTTGTTAATAAATTTGTATTAGTTGCATTTGTAAAATCTATATTAGTAACAACTAATCCATTAGATGTTATATTTGTTGATAATAAATTTGTACAAGTTTCATTTGTTATAATTGAATTATTTATTCTAGTACTCGATGCAGTAATATTTGTTGAATTTACATTTTGTGAAACAATTGATCCTGTTGTTAATGATTCAGTTATAACAACATCGCCACCAACACGTAAATTTCTACCAATAGCCACACCACCACCTACAGTCAATGCTCCACCAGATGAACTATTTGTAACATTTTCTGTAGTATTTATACTTATACCACCATCAATATATAAAGCACCAGTTGATGAATTTAAACTAGATGTTGTAATATTTATATATAATACAGAATCATATAAATCAAATCTTCTGTTTACACCATCTGGACTAATATAAAAATGTTTATTAATAACATTATCTAAATACATTCTATTTTCAGTTACACCACCTATTATTATTTTTCCATTTGATGTGTCCATATTTAAATTTTTACCTATATATATACTTTTCATAACACCTACACCACCACCGACAGTTAAAGAACCACCAGCAGACATACTAGATGCTTCATAAATACTATTAATACTTATACCACCATTACTTACTAAACTTCCATTTAATATATTATCAGATATAGTTGTATTTAATATTGAAATATTACCATTCTGTATTATTAAAGGAGAACTTTCAATAGTAATTTTTTTTAAACGTATATCACTCATTATAATTATTATATATAAATATATTTTATTTTAAAATCTTACACAAATTAGTTCGTAAAGTAATAAAAAAAAAAATAATAATTATTTATATAATGTTTGAAAGACCCATATTATTTTATAGCAATTATTGTGTACATTCTACAAATTTTATAAATGCTCTAATGAAACATTTAGAAATCTATGAAGAATTTATTCGTATAAATATCGATGTTGATCCTGAAACAAAACGTCGACCCCCAGCATTTTATGAAATTCAAAATATATTAAATATAAAAATATCAGAAATCCCCACCATAATAGTAGATAATGGTAAATACGTTTTAACAGGAAAAGAAGCTTTTAAATGGTTAAAACATCAAATTGATAAAATCGAATCAGAAAGAGAATTAACACCTTTCAACCCAATTGAAATGGGAGCATTTTCAGATACATATTCTAGTTATGGTTCTAATGATATGAATGATGCAAAACAACAAAGTTTTAAATTTTTAAACAATCCTGATGAAAAAATCAATACTCCACAAGAATCTTCCGATAAAATTTCAAAAGAAGAATACACTAGAAGACAATCAGAAAGAGAAAACTTTATAAATATTGTACCACAACAAACACAACAAAAACAATTCAATGGTTCTTATAAAAAAAGAGGAAAAATGTCTGAAAAACAAAAAGATTTTGATCAAAGATACCAACAAATGATGATGGAACGTGAAGCTTTAGATAATCCTAAACTAAAACCACAAACAATCAACTTTCAATCTTGAAAAATTAATATAAAATAATAATAATAATAATAATAATAATTATTATTATATATTTTTTACATATTAACATTTATCTATATTTTTTGTATGTACACTAGAATATATGCCCTTATAGTCTGGTAATTCATATCTATAATGCACATGTCTATTTAATAATTTCTTTTTTATACCAAATTTAGTTATATAATATGGTGCTGGACAAACAATTTTTATATTTGCATTTCCTTGTTGGTCACTTGTTGCTATACCAGAATTTCCGTAATCTTTATATGCACTTACATAATCATCAAATGCACCTTCTGATTTTTCTGATGCCCAATAAATAACAGTTGTATTAGGTGGTAAATTATTTAAATTTACATTTATCATATTATCTATTTTATTTTCTATTTTTGCTACAGGAATAACTGCTGGACCTAAAAATGGAAGAAAAAAGTCTCTATTAAATAAATAATATAATGCTATTCCAATAATACCAATATTAAATACATTTGATATAGTTTTATTCGTTATAATATAATCTACTAAATCATCATTATACATTTTCGCATAACCATAATTTATAACAATTAATAATATCAACAATTTTGAAACGATCACTAAATACATATATAATAATAAATTAAAATAAATTATTAAAATAAAAATTTATTTCCATTTAATTTTAGAATATCCTAATTTTTCAAGATTATCATTTATTTTTAAAAACATTTTAGATCCTATAAAGGGTTCATTTGTTTTCAATGCACTAAATGGACTAGGATGAGATGACCTTAATATTACATTAGAAGTATTTTTTATAAGATCATCTTTTGACTCTGCAAATTTCCCCCACATACAAAAAATAACATTACCCCGTTTTTGAATTATATCTATAATATGATCTGTAAATTTCTCCCATACATGTATATGACTTCCTGGAACTCCTTTATTAACTGTTAATGATGTATTTAATAAAAACACACCTTGTTCTACCCAATCTTCTAAATCACCACATCTTCTATCAATATTTGGATAACAATTTTTTAACTCTTTAAAAATATTTTTTAAACTTGGTGGTAATATTTCTTTATTATCATCTACACTAAATGCCATACCATTAGCTTGATTAATATTATTATGATAAGGATCCTGACCAATAATAACTACACGTATATTTTCTAATGAACATTTCCAAAATATATTAAATAAATAATTTTTACTTGGATAAATTAATGTTAATTCATCTTTCGACCGTTTAATTTCTATATTTAAAGCAGCTTCAGTCTCTAATAATATTTCTTTATCAATAGTTTTAATCCAATCCTCTGGTAATAATTCATATAAATTAACTTTAGACTGATAATTCATATAAATTTTTAAAAATTGTTAAACATTTTTAAAAATCAATTTTAATTTATTTATATATATATATAGATCATGTCCAATAAACATCAAAAAACTTTTATTATAAAAGATCAAATTCAAAATTATTTAGACTTTGAAAAATGGTCACTTTTAAGAGATATTATAATAGCCGTTTTCATTTATTTATTTTATATTAATGCAGATTTTAGTATAACTATAATTGCCATAAAATATTACATAACTTTATTAATTATAAGATATTTATTATCTATAACAACAATACATAAAAATAAAAACGACAATACAAAATATTTCCAAATCAGTGGCCATTTAAGTTTATTTATGATCTTAATTTTATTATCTTCAAAAATTAATTTATTTAATTTAAATACAAATCAAGAAATGGCATGGATTTTAATATTACTATATGCATTATTAAATATAGGTGTACAAAAACATTACTCATCTGATATTTTATTTACTATATTATTAGTATATTATTTATACACAAGTGCTTATTTCAAACAACTTTTTATTGAATAATTAAATTTATTATTGTAAATATTCTAAAGTAATTTTATATTTTACTAAATTGTCTTCTATAAAAGTACTAAATTTATGTACACCACCATGTAAACCTAATATAATTTTTATTTCCTGTACTTTACTACTAATTAAATCTTGAAACGTTTGTGATTTATCTGGTGCATCTGATTGTAAAATAATGTTTGCATCAAAATCATTTGTAAAATAAAATTCATAATCAAAATCAAATTGGGACATTTTATTTATATTATAAAACAATATAAAAATTTTCAAGTAATAACACAAAATTGTTATTAAATAAAAAATTTTCGTTTTATTTAACAACATACATATAAATTTAATTTCTATAATATATATAAGGATACGTTCATGTCAAACGATATAATTGATACTGCAAATTTAATTTTTGACAATATTCCAATTGGTATTCTTAGTTTTAATTCAAAACGTCAATGTTCTTATGCAAATAAATATATGTATAATTTATTTGGTTTAAATACTTTAACAGACAAAAACATAAATTTTTGCGAACTTTTCAAACAATCAATACACAAAGATGATTTAAAAAAAGAATTAGATATATGTGATAATTTCGTATTAAACTTACAACAGACAGAAAGTATTTCTAAAATTTTTAATAAACAACGATCAAAATATCATTATTTCCTTATTAAACGTATTTTTATTAAACAAATAAAAGAACATTTACATTATATTTACATATTTCAAGATATCGATGAAAAAAAAACATTAGATTTTAAATCACAAACAGAAAACACATCATTAAATAAAAACAATTCAGATTTATCCTTAATTTTAAAAATAAGTAATAAAATCAGAACTCCTTTAAATGGTATCATCGGAATGTTATCACTATTAGAAGATACAGATCTTTCTATAAGTCAGCAAGATTATATATCAATAATAAAAGAATGTTCTTTTAATTTAATAACTGTAATTAATGATATTCTTGATTTTACAAAATTACAAAATAATGAAATAAAACTAAATACAGAAAGAATAAATATCCAAGAATGTTTAAATGATATAAATGATATAATTTCACCTAAAATTTATGAAAAAGGATTAACATATAATTTTACTATTAGTAATCAAATCCCTTATTATATCATTACAGATTCAAATCGCCTTAAACAAATATTATTAAATCTTTTAATAAATTCTATAAAATTCACAAATAAAGGAAATATAACACTCAATATTAATTTAATCTCTTTAAGTACATATTTATCTCTAAAAAACCAATATTGTTTAGATAATAATAATAACAATAACGATATTAATAACAATTATATATATATACGTTTTGATATTATTGATACAGGATGTGGAATAGATCATACTAATTATAATAATTTGTTTAATTATAATCTTTTATCACAAAATTATGATAGTACTGGTTTAGGTTTACAAATATGTAAATCATTATTAAAATTAATGAACGGATTTATCTGGCTCGATAAATCTTTTATAAATCAAGGTTCAACTTTTTCATTTATTATACCAATTAATAATTCAAACATTGAACAAAAACAAATCTTTACTTTTAATAATATAAATAACAATTCTATAGACATTTTAAAAGACCTTAATGTATTAATACTAGATGATAATGTACATAATAGAATTTCACTTACAGGTATGGTAACAAAATTTGGTATGAAAGCTTATGCATTTAGTAATTGTGAGGAAGCATTATGTTATACTAAACTTTATAAATTTGATATTGGTCTAATTGACATTTGTATGCCAGAAATGAATGGTATTAATTTTGCTATTAAACTTAAACAACAAGAAAATTCATTTAATAATAATATACCATTAATAGCACTATCATCATTTGATAATATAAATAATAATGATCATTTTAAAACATTTTTATTAAAACCTATTAAAGAAACACAACTACAAAATATACTTATAAATATAATGTCTTCTATAAAACAATCTATACAAAACAATTCACAATCTATACAAAATAATTCACAATCTATAAATAATTATCATTTTATTAAAACTTCTAATCATTTAAAAACACATATAGATGAATATTATAAAGATCAAATTAAAATATTAATTGTAGAAGATAATTTAGTTAATTTAAAACTAATTACTAAATTTATACAAAAATTAGGATATAATAATATTGTTACAGCTGAAAATGGCCAAATATGTTTAGATTTATTTTATAAAAATGATTTTGATATAATTTTCATGGACATTAAAATGCCAATAATGGATGGTGATGTAGCTTTAAAACATATATTAGATTATGAAAAAAATAATCCTGATAAACTAAAACCTTTTATTATAGCTATATCAGCTTATACTATTAAGGAAGAAAAAGATAAATACTTATCATCAGGATTTAATGATTTTATAACTAAACCAGTAAATATAACAGATTTAGATACATTATTTAACAACTATTATAATTATTCATTGATGTAAATCTTTTTTTTAATTTGAACAATCTATCTTCGTTTAAATATAAATAATATATATCATCAATATCATTTTTATATGTTATATTATATTGGTTAGATATATATTCTAAAACATCATTTAAATTTGTCATTGTTAGTGTATCAGTATCAGTATCACATGAATCTATTAATCCTAATATCCACATTTTGAGAAAATCTACATTATTCTTTATAATATCAAGAACTTGACTTTTATTATGAAATACATTCCATAATTTCAAATTCTCTATAATAAATGGATTATAAATATTTATACTGTCAATTGTGTTTATATTATAACTATTCTTTAATTCATCTTGTAAATATCTTATCTTTAATATTCTATCATTTTTAATTGTTAAAACATTATCTTTAATAAAAACATTTGAACCACACAAAAACCCTAACAAATAAACTTTTTTTTCATTTAAATTTAAAAAAACATTACTTTTTAATTTATCACAATTAAAACAATCTATTTTTATATCTTTATTTCTTTTATATAAATAATCATCAAAAATTTTTATTAAATATTGCTTTTCCATTGTATTTATTATAATTTTATCCTTAAACATTGTCCAATTTAATTCCGTTTCTGATATGTGATTTGAAATATTTAATTGATTTGGTCTAATAATATACCAACATTCTCCACCTAATTTTTCAATCATATTTTTTTCATTTAAAAAACGACAATCTCCTATACAAAATTTCATGTCTTTATTCTTTTCTAAATGTATCATAGTTTTATTAATATGCCAATTAGGATTACATCTTCTTATAATATCCGTACCTAATATTTGTAATATCTCTCTAATAGATTTAAATAAACCCAAATCACCTATTTCTTTTATATCTACCTGTAATTCATTAGCAATATATTCCCTTTTATTTGATAAATCAAACATCATTTCTTTATCTTTTAAACTTTCTAAAGTATCTCTACTAATATCTAAACAATTACATACCATATCCTTTAAATTATCAGCAAAATAAATCACATTATAACCATATTTAGAACATATATTTGCTAATTCTGTTTTACCACTACCCTTTCTGCCACTAAAACTAATTATTCTAGGTAAACCCATCTTATTATTATAAAACAAATAAAATAAATAAAATACTTTATATAATTATATTATTTATATTAATTATATCAATTTTTTATAACAATTTTAACTTTCTAAAATTTCCTTAATTGTAGTTAATTCTAATTCAACCTTTAATAATATATCTTTTCTATTTACTATATCATTTTCAGATCTTTCTATTAATTTAATTATATACTCTATTAATACAGAACATCCAAAATATTTTTTAACAAGTCTATCATACTTTTCTTCTAATAATTTATATTTATAAACTGGAACAGTTGTCTTTAACATTGTATCATACCTCGTTTTCATTTCATTCATACTTTGTATTATAATATTTTCACTAAACTCTCCTTTTAATTTTACATATTCCTCCTCTAAACAATTATATCGTTCCTTTAAACTACATAATTCCTGTCTTAATTGTTCAATTTCAGATTTATCATTTAATTCATTCATTTTATTTTTACATAATATTTTTTTTATATAAATTAAATGCAACTATTTAATTTATAATTTATTCTTTAGACCATTCCATATTATTATTTTTATAATTTCTTGATTTATACAAGTTCATAAACATCTTTTTAAGAGCAGAATAATGTGGTTTTTCATTAAAATCTAAATTTTTTATATACTTTAAAAAAATAACAAATTCCTTAGGCATACCAGAACATAATTCTTCTTCTTTTGTCGCCTCCTTTTTCTCACCTATTAATCTATATTTTTCCTTTTTATCTTTGTGCTTTATTCCCATCCATGGTAATCGACCTTTATAAAGATACACTAATATATATGCAATTGATTCTAAATCATCCTTTCTAGATTGCTCTTTTTGCCTATGCGAATTTATACTTGCATAACGCGCGGTTCCAACAAACTTTCTAGTATTTACAAACGGTATATGTTCATTATTTTTTGTAATATACCGTTTAGATAATCCAAAATCTATACAAAATAATTTATTTAATTCTGTATATCCAATAGCAAAATTATCAGGTTTAATATCTCTATGTATATATCCATTATTATGAATATGTTTTATAATATCCAACATCGATATTGCTAATAAAATAATCGTTTTCATTCCAATCTTTTTATGCTTTTCTAACAATGTTTCTAAACTAGGTCCTAATAAATCCATTACTATTATTTTTCTGTCATTGTTTTTGTCTTTTATAACTTTCATTTCTGCTATTCCATTTTCTCTACTAGATATTTTTTTATAAATATTTGCTTCATCTATTAATGACTTTTGACCATCTCTTTCTTCATTTTTTATTGGTATTTTTAAAGCAACCAATTCTTCATTTTTTTTATTTTTCGCTTCAAATACATCTCCAAAAGAACCCGAATTAATATATTTTGTAATAATATAATTATTTATTTCTGTACCAATTAATTTAGTTATCGCATTTATATTATCCTTATTTTCCATTACATGTATTTATATAAAAAAATACACAAATCAACCACAACACCCTTTAATTTTAATTAATTAATTAAAATTAATAAAAATATTTAAATTTTTTTTGATTTGTGATGATTAATAAGCAGAATTGACACTTGGAGCATAAATAAACATATTACCAATAAACAAAGTTGGCTGCATATTATTATGTGGTAAACTATTTCCTGCAGTAGCAGTTGTAATTCCCGTAGTTGAAATATCTGTAGTTCCATTTAAATCTTCTTGATCAGCAGCTGTTTCAGTTGCACCATCTAATACGTTTTGATCATTTGTATTTTTAGTATAAGTATGTGCATGACCAGGATCTATAATATCATGATTATGAGTAGGCATTTCTCCTACTGTTAATGTATGTGTTTCTTCACCTACTGCTGTACCTAATAGTCTGTTTGTCGTAGTTGGACCATCACCAATACCACCAGCAACTCTTCCTCTCATATCAGGAATTTTAAATGTTGCACCATCATTCGCCCCAAATTGGATTCCAATTATTTCATATAATTCTGCATAATCAGTTCTTGATAAACTTCTACCATCACATATTAACCACCCATGATGATCATATTGATGTGCAGAAAATTTTAAATCTGCAATCTGATGTGTCTGTAATGTTATCCATTTATCTCTAATATCATCATATACATTTACACTACCATAACTTTTTACATTAAATGCTGATTGTGGACTATATTTATTTTGATTCATTGTATATAATACATCAACATTTTTTTTACACATAAATCAAAATTTAATAAAATATATTAAATTATATTAAATTATGGTCAGAAATTTAAACTTTTTATATTTTTTATTTATTATATAAAAAACATCTATTACGGATTTTTTGTTCAGTAATTAAATTTTAATTTTATTAATTTATGGTGTAAATAATCTACTAAAATCTTTAATTTTACCCATTGATAGCTGTGGTCTTTGTTTAAATCCAGATATTAATAATCTACAATTTATTTCTTTTAGCATATCACTTAATTTGATTTTATTAGTATTAAATTTAATTGTATTGTTAGCGTCCTTTGTAGAATTATCTTTAACAAATTCTAGAAAACATGATGTAAAAGCACCTTGACTTTGATTTCTAATAAACGCATCTGCTGAAGTTTGAGGATCTAAACATCCTGAAAAATTAAACACATCTGCCTGTGAAGTTGTAGATTTCTCATTTGATAATCCAAATTGATTTGACCACTCAGAACCATTATATTTAATAGTCTTATTAACCTGACCATTTTTGTATACAGACATAGATTGTAAATTATATTGTAAATCAAGCATTGTTCCACTATGACAACAATCTGTAAACGCCCATAAAAGTACACCTTCTGGTAAACAATTAACCATATTTGTAAATAACCAATCATCACGAATCACACCAGACTTTTGATAATCAAGTGGTACTAATACACTATCTTGACCATCTGATTCATCTCCATTATTGTCTCTAAGTGTACTACCATGACCAGAATAATAAAAAAATAATGTATCACCTGATTTACATCCTGTAACAAACTTTTTAATATTACTTTCCATATTTTGTTTTGTAGGTTTCATTTGGGATTTTGGATCATCTGTTAATACAGTTATAGATTCTTTACTATATCCACTCACATTTTCTAATAAAAATTTATTAATGTTTGAAATATCATTTACACACCCATTTAAAGCATCCTGTGTACCCGTATAATTTATACCTATCAATAATGCGCGTTTCATTTTATACAAAGAGTATATAAAAAAATATCCACTAATTCATTTATAATTTAACGCAAAAATACGTTTAACACGAAAATACGTTCTTTTCTATTTCTTGAATATATTCTAGTAAATTGAAATTGTCTCTTAAATTTTCTTTATGATAAACGTCTTTTATTTTTAAGGATTCCCAACGAACTTCAAAAGGCATTAATAACAGTAATCGAAAATTACAATTTGGATTAAATGTTTTAATTAAATTTTTAAAGGCGTGTATGTCACTTTCAGTTGTTTTATATGCAGAATTTTCTTCTCTTATAAACAAAATCGGTTCATTTGATAAAATATCATCTTTAAAACGTTTAACTCTTCTTTGTAATATATCTGGAAAATTCTTTAAACTATAATGTGATGATCTAATTGCTGTAGTGTTTAAAAATATATCTCTAAATTCATGCCTTTTAGTTATCTCTATTGGTATGTCATTTAATATTTTATCGATAATAAAATTGATATCCTTAAAACTAACAGATAAAAACCATTCAAAAATACTGGATTTACCTTTTAAATTTATTTTTTGCATATTCCAAGATATATTACACCCTTCACCTAATAATATTATAATCATTTTATTATAATATTACTTTTTATTTTATATTATTTAATATTTTTAAAGATATTCAATTAAATAAACTACATTGCAATCCAATAATATATTAATTCCATTTGTAAATACATTTAACACTTAAAATTCACCAGGGAATTTAGATGAAATAAATTGTTTTAAAAGTAGTAAATCTTGTTTTGTAGTTTCTAATTCACTCATTGTTTCTTGTAACGCTTTTGTTAAATATGGTGTAATCTTACCATAATCTAAACTATAATATAATGGATTACCATTCTCGTCAACTGGTGCATCGTGATCATGTTCTTCACAATCACATAATATTCCATTTGACATATCTATTGTATTACATTCACAATGCGAATAATTGGAAAAATTTTGACGCATTCCAGGTATAACTTGATAAAATTCTTGTGCAATAAATCCAAAATCTTTTACATTATCTGATTTCCAAGTAAACTCTACTGGACGCATACTTTTCACAATATTTACACTATTAGTTAGATCAGTAATGTTTTCTTTTAAACGTATATCAGAACTTGTATTATATGCAACTGCACCACTACCACTTCCCCATATTCCTCCTCTATAACCACCAACATTATTTCTAAAATCTATAATAGTATTATTATCAGCCCACGCTCTAAAAACAGCACCATCTTGACTTCTTCCGCCATTAATAGTATTTGCAAGAGCTTGAACTACTAAAGCACCATTTCCACCTGCATCATTAGTATTAATACAAAATCTACTTACAGGTGAACTAGCTGCTACACCTATATTACCACTATTATTAATACGCATTCTTTCAGCTACCACTGTAGCAAACCCGATTGAACCAGTCCCATTTGTCCATAATGTTACATCATTTCCATCTGTCAATGTATCAATAGACGCATTTCTTCCTACACCATGACTTCCGTTTCCAAAATAAATTTTTCCATTCCCACCACCACTATCTCTTAATGTAAATAATGGTGTTGAACTTACTACGTCTAAAATTGAACCAGGGGTCGTTGTACCAATACCAACATTACCATTTTGTTGTATACATAATTTAGGACTAGCATTACTTACACTTGCACCTGGTGTATAAAATAATACTTGATCTTGACTGTTTTGCCAAATAGATTCTATCATTTTTGTGTAAGTAACATTTCCAGCTCTAATACTACTACCGTAAGGCATTGCCATATCACCGTTTATGTCTAATTTGAAAGCAGGAGCACTTGTACCTATACCTACATTACCACCTGTTGAAATTGTAAGATAATCTGTCTCTGTTCCTACAACAAGCTTACTAAATGTAAAATCACTTCTAGAAGTTGATTTTTGTCCAAATAACCACTCTGCTACACCAGCATAATTAAAAAGATGATATCTAGACTCACCGCTAGTATTTATAGATATAGAACCTTTTGTAGTTCCATTAGGAGCAATACCTACACTCAATAAATGCGTTGGAGCAGTACATCCAATACCTACATAACCTGTTGATCCAACTCTAATTCTTTCAGCACCATTTGTAACAAATCCTAAAGTATCAGCTACAGGTCTATATAAACCTGTATTCGTATCTCCTGTCCAACTAAATGATGGTCCTGTAGCAGAATCAGACGCTTGTCCAAGGAACTGAATATCTGTATCTATACTTCCAGTAGATTTAATATTTCCTATTACATGTAATTTTTCAGTAGGAGACGTTGTACCAATACCTACAT
>Ga0208784_1000035_pt1 | contig 58581 bp, 63 predicted proteins | sample DEB19_08_DNA_FD_184531 | JGI IMG/M metagenome (GOLD analysis project Ga0208784, IMG submission 184531) | Aqueous microbial communities from the Delaware River and Bay under freshwater to marine salinity gradient to study organic matter... | ecosystem: Environmental > Aquatic > Marine > Coastal ... | reverse complement strand
CTTCAGTGCTATGCACGGTTCACTGGTGACTTCTTCACTGGTTCGTGAAACTACTGAGAACGAGTCACAGAACTATGGATACAAGTTCGGTCAAGAAGAAGAGACCTACAACATCGTTGCTGCTCACGGGTATTTTGGTCGTCTGATCTTCCAATATGCTTCGTTCAACAACTCTCGTTCACTGCACTTCTTCCTTGCTGCTTGGCCTGTAGTTGGTATCTGGTTTGCTGCTCTTGGTGTTTCTACGATGGCCTTTAACCTCAATTGGGGTTCCGTTGAAGTAATTTAACGGCAAACATCGGATGAATTGCTGGAAGTCCTCCTAAAATGGATAATCAGCAGCCAAGTCTCAGATACATCTGAGAAAGGTTCAGAGACTACCTGAGGAATAAAGTTTCCTTAATAACAGGTTTAAGCGTCCGACATCCTACTGGGATGAAGATATAGTCCACTCCTTAAAGATGGTAAATTTAAGGGTTCAGTGCAATGGTTTTAACTTCAATCAATCACTACTTGATAGTCAAGGTCATGTGATTAACACTTGGGCAGATATTCTTAACCGAGCAAATCTTGGTTTTGAGGTGATGCATGAGAGAAATGCACATAACTATCCTTTGGATTTGGCAGCCGTTGAAGCAACCCCAGTTGCTCTTACTGCTCCAACCATCGGTTGATAAAATTAGAGACCCTTTACGGGTCTCTTTTTTTATGTTATAATGGAGTTTAATATTTTATAAATAGTTAAAAGATTAAATACCATAATGAGAACCACTAAAATTTGTAGAACCTGCACACAAGAACTTCCTTCCTCTGATTTTAGAGAAGGTCGTAGGAGGTGTATGAGATGTGAAGAGAAAACTTATGCTGAAAACTGGGCAAGTAAAAGTCATATTGTCTGCAATAAATGTGGTGTAGAAAAACTTATTGATGAGTATTATAAAGGTCATAAAAGATGTAAGGATTGTTATAGCAAAGACTATAAGGACAAACGACCTTCTTATGATGAAAAGAAAGACTATATGTTAAAATATACTTATGGAGAAGACTTTGGTTTAGAACAGTACAAAAATGTGTTACAAGAGCAGAACGAAGTATGTGCTATTTGTCTAAATCCAAATACTAATGGTAGAAAAGATAGTAACAATCTTTATGTAGACCACAACCATAAGACGGGGAAAGTTCGTGGATTGCTTTGTAGTAATTGTAATAGAATGTTAGGATTGGTTGGTGATAATATTAGTACATTAACTAACGCAGTTAAATACCTACAAAAGCACCAATAATATGTCTCACCATCCTCAACACGAACCTATGGAACCTTGGGTAATCTGGGCAGGAGTAGGAATTATGATGTTTACAGTTATCATATTTGTCATATTCACTCTTTCAATGATGTACTTTTAGGCATATGTTCTTCATTCTTACAGTCTTCATACTCTTTGGAGTTTTTATGTTTGTAATGTCCCTTACTCAAGACTTTTAATATGTTCAATCCATAACATTTTGATGACAGTAAAAAAGAACTCCGTATAATTACTTATGAGTTCTTTTTCTTTTATGAAGATCTTTTTAGACACAGCAGATGTTGATATGATTGGTCCAGCATATGATACTGGACTATTGGATGGAGTCACTACAAATCCCACTTTGATTCTTAAAAGTGGAAGGCAATTAAAAGAAGTTATTGAAAATATATCACATGTATTTCCAGATTTGACAAGTATTTCTGCAGAGGTTGTTGCGGATGATGCAGAAGAAATGCTTTCACAAGCACAAAAGTATTATTCAATTGCACCATCAGTTACAATCAAAGTTCCTTGTACTGTAGAAGGACTAAAGGCTTGTAAGTTTCTTTCTGGACAAGGAATTCAAACCAATGTAACTTTGGTATTTTCTGTTGCACAGGCAATACTTGCATCAAAAGCAGGAGCAACATATATCTCGCCATTTGTTGGACGTTGGATGGATAACTCTGTGGATGGTATTGAACTGATTAAAAATATTCGTAGCGCATTCAATCAATCTCGTTCATATACTCAAATTCTCGCAGCATCTATTCGTGATGTGAGGCAAGTAGAACAATCTGCTCTTGCTGGTGCTGATGTTGTTACTATTCCACCTACAGTATTCTGGGGAATGTATAAGAACATTATGACCGAAAAGGGTCTTGATTTATTCCAGAAGGACTGGGAAGAAGTTCTTAAGAATAAAGAATGAAAGAAGAACATCAGTGCTGGAACTTCATAATGTCTTCATTCGCAAGATCTTATGGAGTTGAAAGGACTAAAATAGAACAAAAATTTCACGAAATTGCACTTCAATGGTGCGATGATCATAACTATACTTGTGATATTCATTTAGATGATTTAAATAAAGTTGATACTTATTTCAGAAAAGTTTACGAAGAGTGGGAGTAAAGTATGAGAGTAGGTTTAATTGGACTGGGACGAATGGGTGAAGGAATGTCCCGTCGTATGATGAGGGCAGGTATTGAAGTCTGGGGTTACAGGAGAAACTATGAAAAGGCAAACGAAGCATACGAAAACGGGTATGTTAATGGTATTACAACTTCTATACAAAGCCTTGTTCAAGTAGTAAAGCATAAACAAAGTGGAGTTGCTGACAAATATGGGCCAGGTATTTTTATGATGGTTGTTCCAGCAGAAAACGTAGAGGAGACAATCAATGAGTTACTACGATTTTGTGGTGAAGGAGATATTATTATTGATCATGGCAATAGCAATTTTAAAGACAGTCGGAAGAGAGCAGAACGTTTGGCAAAGTTTGGTATCCAATATATTGATTGTGGTACTAGCGGTGGTGTTTATGGTCTGGATCGTGGATACTGTCTTATGGTTGGCGGTGGAGATACTGCAGTCGCCACTTGTAAAAGCATTTTTAATGCCCTCGCTCCAGGAGTACACGCTGCCGAGAGGACTGAGTTTGACTCATCTGTAACTTCAGCAGAGCACGGTTGGTTGCACTGTGGCCCTCCTGGTGCTGGACATTTTGTGAAGATGGTGCATAATGGCATTGAATATGGTATGATGCAGGCATATGCAGAAGGATTTAACATTCTCAAGAATGCCAACAACGGAGCACAGTATGTCAGAGAAGGAGACGCAGAGGTTGCCCCTATGGCAGACCCAGAATCCTACTGCTATGATATTGACGTTGCTGAAGTTGCTGAGTTATGGCGTCGTGGTAGCGTTGTTGGTAGCTGGTTACTTGATCTTACTGCTGATGTGTTGCGCCGCAGCCCACATCTTTCTAACTTCTCTGGAGGGGTATCCGATAGTGGTGAAGGTAGGTGGACGGTTAATGCTGCTGTGGATCTGGGGGTTCCCGCTCCTGTCATCACAACTGCTCTTTATGAAAGATTTAATTCACGCAATCTGGGCACTTTCGCAGCCAAGATTCTGAATGGTATGAGATATATGTTTGGAGGACACCACGTTAGATGATTACATCAACAACACCTTATAAACTTGCTGAAATAATTAGAGACACTTGGCCTGGACTTTACAGGAAACCCCATAAGTCATATAATGAGCAAAAGACTTCTAAAAATGAAAAAATATAATGAAGAATATTTTTCAGTAATTGAAACTAAAACGGGCAGAAAAATTGTTGATTGTGGATTAGAAGAAGATGCTCTTGCAATGGTATCTTTTGATCCACAAAACAGATCTTATACTCGTAATAAATTTTTGATGGGACCTGTAGTTGATATTAAAATTCCAAAACAACTTCCTACTTCGAATATTGCAGTTTCAAATATAAAGGAAAATGGTTGTGCTCCAAGAAAAGAACAACTTTTAGATGGTGGGCCATTAAAACTTAAAGAAGATAAAAGGATCCCACTTAATACTAAATAATTTTCAGTTTTATAAAAAATATGAAGTTTACAGTTTATTCAAAAGAAGGATGCCCTTATTGCACAAAGGTTCAACAAGTATTGGAGTTAGCAAAACTTCAATATGTAGTTTATAAATTAAATCATGAGTTTACCCGTGATGAGTTTTATGCAGAATTTGGGAAAGGATCAACATTTCCTCAAGTAATAGTTGATGACAAACATATTGGTGGATGTTCTGACACTGTTCAATATCTTAAAGAAAATAATATAGTTTGATAAGTTCCTGGGAGTAAATATGACAGGCGACCAGGAAGCAAAACTAAATAAATCAGAACCTCAAATTAATAGAGGCGTTGAATTATTACTTAGAAATAGGAGGGGAAGATCAGAAAAACCAAAAACTTTTCAAGTGAAGTTTGGTAAAATGATCTCTCTTTTCCGTAGAGAGTTTCACTTCTTTATAGAATTTCACTTTGATATTAGGAAAAAATAAACTCTCTGGAGAAAACAAATGGAAACAGCATATGTAATTACATTCACTGTAATGTTCACGTTGCTCTTTTTTATGACAGGAGGTATAATAGGTTGGTTAACTTATAGGCATTTGTTAGAGTCAAGACCTCCATATTTGCATCCAGAGTTCTTTGATGAAAATGGGCAGGTGATACCTGACGAAATAGTATCTGTACGATTTGAAAATACCGATTATGACTACGACGACGAAGACGAAGAAGAAGACCGAATCGACAATTGAGGATCTTCCAACAAATCCTTTCATATTTGAAGTTTTGAATCTAGCTTCAAAACAAAGAACAAATGCAAAAAAGGTAGAAGTTCTTCAAAATTATGAAGATCCTTCTTTAAAAACAATTCTTATTTGGAATTTTGATGATTCTATAATTTCACTTTTACCTCAAGGGGATGTTCCATACGCTAGTACTGGGGAACAGACATCTTATAGTGGAACTTTAAGCAATAAGATTGATGATGCAGTTTTGAAAATGGAAGAGTTAAACTCTAATTCTCTTGGATCTATGGACCAAGGGAGATCATCTATTCGCAAAGAATATCATATGTTTTATAATTTTGTAAAAGGTGGTAATGATGGTTTGAGTTCTCTTCGTAGAGAAACCATGTTTATTAATATCCTTCAAGGACTTCATCCTCTTGAAGCAGAGATTCTCTGCCTTGTTAAAGATAAAAAACTTAGCACTAAATATAAAATCACTAAAGAAATTGTAAGTGAAGCATACCCAGATATTCAATGGGGTGGTCGTTCATGACAGTATCTGTAAAGGAGAAAAAAACAATGGCAGAATCTTCAAAAAAGGAAAAAAAAGTTCTGCCTCATGAATATGGTTGCGAAGTTCTTTTAGAAAAAACTTTACTTGAAAAGGCAAAAGATAAATCTTTTCCAAATGATGCTTATTTAATTTGGTATAATATAGATGGAGAAACTCACATTGATCTTGTGAGAGGATCTAGAGTTCGTATTTTTGATATGTATTATGATAGGTTTGGTCCAGGATCAGTTCAAAAAATTGATTTTGGATACGGAAGAACTAACCCAAAACTATGGGGATATCAGAAACCAGAAAAAAAGAAAAGGAAATGAGCGCAGGATTTGGGGGACAAGGAAAAGAAAATAGAGTTGGTAAAGATGCAAACATTACCATAGATCTAGACAATATTGATATTGTTTTGAAACAATATAAAAAAATTAAAAAATATCAAAAATCATCTCTGTACGCTATCAAAACAATGGACGGAACAGAAGAGATTGTAAGTTCATTGATTAAGGAAGCGGAGGAAAATCCACTGTAAAATGGGGAAGCATTATCTACTTAACTTGTATGGATGCTCGTTTGTCCTTTTGGACGACGAGCGTTGTCTTATAGACCTATTAGAGAACGCTGCATCGGCAAGTGGTGCAACTGTAGTTCAGACCATCTCAAAAAAGTTTACTCCTCAGGGAGTCACTGTGATTTGCTTGTTGTCTGAAAGTCATATCAGCATCCATACTTGGCCAGAGGAAGGTAAAGCAGCAGTGGATGTTTATACCTGCGGAGATTGTAACCCTAAGATTGGTTGCGATATAATCATTCAGCAGTTATATGCTACCAATCATACTTTAAGTTATATAGAACGGTAACAAATGTTACAAAGTTAGTTGCATATATAAACCAACGGGTCTATAATGATCCTACGTTCATCCCATATGGGACGGAAGTAAGCCGACGCGGAACGGATCGTTCATTCGCTATTCGCAAATAGCGAACGCAAACGCCGACTGAAGGAACGCTCTTTAACCTAAAAAACTAAGGAGAAAACCTAATGTCTAAAGTAGTATATCGCGGTGTTGAGTATGATACGCAAAAGCGTATTGCATATCAACAGCAAATGATGCAACAACCCCAACAATACAACGAAACCTATCGTGGTGTTAAGTTTGTAAAGGAGGGGCACAAATGAACACTTACTTCGTTCGTTATCTTAAGAAAAAAGCAAAGAAGGAACAACTTCTTAAAGACGCACAACTGAATATGGCAAAGCAACCCCAAGTTGCTTGATAATTAAGAGAGGGACTTGACTCCCTCTCTTTTTTTATGTATAATTACCTTTGTGAGGGTTAATCATGATGGATAAAGAAAAGCTTAAGTTAATCATTAGAAACCTTGAGTCCCTTGTGGATTGTTTAAAGTCAGAAGTATATTCTGATGTAGATTCATATAAACCACAATATGAAGAGGTTGCTCCTTATATTGATGATTATGATGAAGTGTTTTATGATGGAGAGAATGATGATTTTGATGACGATTTATTCGAAATCATAAAAGCAAATAAAAATTATAAAGTTTCAAATAAAAATAGTGGAGATGAATTGTGAAGGACATGTTTGAAGAATTTGAATTCATGAAACCAGAAGTAAAACTGGTGTCGGTTACGCCAGATGCAGAAAAACATATGGCGTATTGTGCCCGCGTTTCTAATCCAAAAAATCAAGACAATGAAAGTTTTGATGGGCTCCTTAAATATTGCATTAAGCATCAGCACTGGAGTATTTTCGAACAAGCTTCGATGACTATAGAAATCAATACGACAAGAGGTATTGCAGCTCAGATACTGCGTCATAGGTCATTTACATTTCAGGAGTTTTCTCAACGGTATGCTGATACTAATCTTCTAAATCAAACTATTCCTCTTCCTGAACTTCGTCGTCAAGATACTAAGAATCGTCAGAACTCAATTGATGATCTTCCTGATTATGTGAGGCTTACTCTACTGGAAGATATCCGTGTTCTGTTTGAGCAGTCCCAGAGGGTCTATGATCGCCTTCTGGAGAAAGGAGTAGCAAAGGAGTGTGCAAGGTTCGTACTGCCCTTAGCGACGCCTACACGCCTCTATATGACGGGTTCTGTGAGGTCCTGGATTCACTACATTGATCTTCGTGCTGGACATGGTACACAAAAGGAACATATGGATATTGCTGAGGCAGTTCGTTGTATTTTTACTTGTCAATTTCCCGCAGTTTCTACTGCTCTTGGTTGGACTCGTGAAGATTGCCCAGAATGCTCTGATGCACGTTCAATCACTATTGAATAAATACTCTCATATAAAATGGAGGAATAAAATTGGCAATCTACCCAATTGTTCACAAAGAAACTGGTGAAAAGAAAGTCATTGAAATGAGCGTTCATGACATTCAGCAATGGTATAAAGACAATCCTGAGTGGCAAAGGGATTGGTCTGAAGGATGTGCAACTCCTGGAGAGGTTGGAGATTGGCAGAATAAGTTAATCTCCAAAAATCCTGGTTGGAATGATGTTCTTGGTCGTGCTGCCAAGATGCCTGGTTCAAAAGTCAAAAAAATCTAATCACATATGGCAAGAAAAAGAACGAATGATCAACCGATTGGTGTTGGACTTACTGCAAAACAAATGAAGCGTAAGAAACCAATCAGTGCTGATTTAATGAGAGAGATTGAACCTCTCACAGAAAATCAAAAACTTCTCTATAAGGCATACGAATCAAGTCAAAATATTGTTGCCTATGGAGCGGCAGGAACAGGTAAAACTTTTATCACACTCTATAATGCTCTACAAGATGTTCTTGATGAAAGAACTCCTTATGAGAAGATCTATATCGTAAGGTCTCTTGTTGCTACCCGTGAAATTGGATTCCTTCCAGGAGATCACGAAGATAAATCATCCCTTTACCAAATTCCATATAAGAATATGGTAAAGTATATGTTCCAAATGCCAGACGACGCTTCTTTTGAGATGCTCTATGGAAACCTCAAACTACAAGGTACGATTAGTTTTTGGAGTACTTCTTTTATTCGCGGAACTACTCTGGACAATGCAATCATTATCGTAGATGAATTCCAGAATCTTAACTTCCATGAGTTGGATTCAATTATCACTCGCGTTGGTGAACATAGTAAAATTATGTTCTGTGGCGATGCTACTCAAAGTGATCTGATTAAAACTAATGAAAAGAATGGTATTATTGATTTTATGAAGATTCTTCGTGTAATGCCTTCGTTTGATATTATTGAATTTGGTATTGAGGATATCGTTCGCTCAGGATTAGTTAAAGAGTATATTGTTGCAAAAACGGAATTGAATCTATGACCTTTATTCATCATAATTTTCTAGGTGATATTGAATTAGAAAAGAAAGAAACAAATGGCATCCGACTCTACCATCTACCCGATGGTCAGTGGGTGCCCTCAATTACCTCAGTTACTTCATTCTACAACCGTCAGATCTTTGTGAATTGGCGAAAGAGAGTGGGTCTTGAAGAAGCAAATCGCATTACTAAAAGAGCAACAGCAAGAGGTACTGATTTTCACCAAGTTTGTCAGGACTATCTTGAAAACAAAGAACTAAACTGGGATAATTATCAACCTCTGACAAAACATATGTTCTATCATGCAAAGGTAGAACTTGATAAGATAAATAATATTCATGCGATTGAAAGAACTCTCTATTCCGAATACTTTGGACTTGCTGGACGAGTTGATTGTATTGCCGAATATGAGGGGGAGTTAGCAGTTATCGACTTTAAAACTTCAGATAAGATTAAACCAGAAGAGTGGATTGAGAACTATTTTGTTCAAGAGATGTTTTATGCATCTGCTTATTATGAAATGACTGGTAAACCAATTAAAAAACTGATCACATTAATGGTAACTCCTGGTGGAGAAGTGAAGGTATTTGACAAAAGAAACAAAGGGGATTATATTAAACTCTTAGTTCGTTATATTAAAGAATTTGTATCTCACAATACTAGGCCAGATGGAGAATGAGTTAGAAAAGGTTCTTGAAAGTAAGTTTTTCTGCCCTTCGCGGTTTGCACAAGAGATTGAGAATCTTGTGCAAATCAATGTTGAAATGAATTATATTGATGCGATTATTCATTTCTGTGAGCAGAATAATATTGACTTGGAATCGGTTCCGAAACTCATCTCAAAACCACTGAAAGAAAAACTTAAGTATGAAGCAATGGAACTTAACTTTTTAAAGAAGAGTTCCCGTGCAAAATTGCCACTTTGATTTGATTTTGGTGGAAAAATTTTTCCGGTAAAAAATCCTTATATTACTTTTTTGAATGATGCCATTTGACTCCTATAAAACTTATCTGTCCTTGAAGAATCATTTCACCAAGGACAGTTATGATTACTTTAAATATTGTGGGAAGAGTAGGGCAAGCCTTCAATCTTTTTATAAACGAAAGGACAGAATGTGGTTTGAAAAGGTTGCAAGGCAAAAATCGGATCAGGAAGTTGTGGACTTTTTTGTTGCTAATTTTGTCTCCTGCAATGATCCAGAAACTCTTTGGATTGGTGAAATGATAAAGGAAGGAGAAGAACGATACCAAAACTGGCAGAAGAAAATTCAATCTCTTTCATATCTTTTTAAAGAAGAAAGTCAATCTTTGTTTGAAGAGAATAAACTAGAAGAAGTTTTTAGTTGCTCTAAAGGTCATCCTCCACTTCTTAAAAGGTTTTTAACTGGAAAAGTAAGTTTAGAAACACTTGTTATTTACGATAAGATCTTTTCTTATTCAAATAATTTTGATAAAAAACTGAAAGATCCAGTGTGGGAAACCGTCAGTCGTAGAATTAAAAAATATAACCCTTTTCTAAATATTGATATATTCAGATTTCGTAAAATTTTAAAAGAGATTGTTCTGGAGGATTCATGAATTTTTTTAGTTCGGATGTTGTTCGTGCTGAAATGACAGAGATTGCAGAGATGCAAGAAGAGGTTTACTCAAACATCTTCAAGTTTCCTACAATGACCAAAGATGAACGACTAGAGCACGTTGAACTTCTTGAGCGTCTTATAGAAAAGCAGAAAGTTCTTTACACAAGAATGAGTTTATCTGATGACCCTGAAGCTAGAATGATGAAAGATCGCATTGTTGAATCTGCAATGATGATGGGTATGCCTCAAGGAACTGATATGAATATCATTCTTAACAATATGTCCAAGATTCTTGAGATGATGAAGCAACAGATTGACAAGCACGACCAGGACTGATAGAATATGTCTTTTACTAAATAGTTAGAAGTAAAAGACATAAATTATGTTTAATAAATTAAAAGAACTTTCTAATTATCTTGTTGAAGATACTGGAAAAATATTTTCTCTTTCTAAAAAAAATTATATAAATGTTTATGAAAATAACTGTGGATATAATTTTGTGTCTTTAAAAACTGATGAAGGAAAATGGAAAACCTTTTATGTTCACAGATTAGTTGCTGAAGCATTTTTGAACAACCCAAATAATTTTCCAAATGTTTTGCACCTTGATGATAATCCAAAAAACAATAATTTATCAAATTTAAAGTGGGGAACTCAAACCGAAAATATGAATCTTTGTGTTCAGCATAATAGAATTTCTAGAAATAATAAGTATTTAAAAAATCCAATAGAATGGAAATTAAAAGATCCTAATGGAAAAATTCATATTACTAGAAATTTAAAAGAATTTTGCTTAGAAAAAAATATTGATCCTGCTGCTATGTCTAAAGTTGTAAATGGTGTTGAAGGTAGGAAACAGCATAAAGGATGGACACGGGCTTGACATCCCTTTCTATTACAAGTAGAATAAAGTCGTTATAAAGGCCAAATCTAATTAATCCAATCAAAAAAGGTAATTAAAATGAGTTTTTCTGATCTTAAAAAACAATCCAAACTTGGTTCTCTCACCGAAAAACTGGTGAAAGAAGTTGAAAAAATGAGTTCCACCAGTGGTGGTGAAGATGATCGTCTCTGGAAACCCGAACTTGATAAAACTGGAAACGGTTTTGCAGTGATTCGTTTCCTCCCTGCCCCCGAAGGAGAGGATGTTCCTTGGGCAAAGATTTATTCTCATGGTTTCCAAGGTCCTGGTGGTTGGTTTATTGAAAACTCTCTGACAACTCTGGGTCAGAAAGATCCTGTTTCTGAGTATAATCGCAAACTGTGGAACAGCGGTAGCGACAAAGATAAGGAAACTGTTCGTAAGCAGAAGCGTAAACTGTCTTATTACAGCAACATTTATGTTGTAAAAGACCCTACCAATCCTCAAAACGAAGGTAAGGTCTTCCTGTTCAAATATGGCAAGAAGATCTTTGATAAGATTATGGAAGCAATGCAACCTGAGTTTGAGGATGAAACTCCTATCAATCCCTTTGACTTCTGGCAGGGTGCGAATTTCAAACTCAAAATCGTCAAGAAAGATGGGTACTGGAATTACGACAAGTCAGAATTTGGTTCTGTTGAACCACTACTGGATGATGACGATGCTCTGGAAGCCATCTGGAAGAAAGAGTATTCTCTGGCAGCAGTAACTGCTCCTGATCAGTTCAAGTCCTATGAAGAATTGGAAGCACGTATGAACGTTGTTCTGGGTCTTCAGAATTCTTCTCCCGCACGTTCCCGTGCTGTGATGGAAGAAGAGGAAGAGTATGAATCTTATGCAGAGAAACCCTCTGTTGAGAGTCGTGTTGTTGAGGAACTGGAGCAATCTTATGCTCGCTCTAAGTCACCTTCACTTCCTAAGATTACTCAGGATGAAGATGAGGACGATGCACTCTCTTACTTCCAGCGTCTTGCTGAAGATTGATTAACTATAAAGCCTGATATCATCAGCACGTTTAAGGGTCTCGGTCTTATATTGACTGGACCCTTCTTTGTATCTCATTGCTTCTTCTAGATCATCAATAATGATATTTAAGTATCTTGACTTTAGAACGTAGATATTTCTTTTAGCATCTTCTATTCTTTCTTCATATTCATAGATTGTGATAGGAGTAGCAATGGGTCCTATATCTATTGAATCTAAATGCTCATCAATATAAGAGTCATAGTAATTAATTGAATAATCTGGAGAAATATTAAGACCTGCCGGTAATATAGTAACTCCTTTACTGTTTTTAACTTCTATTGACTCATAATGGTGAATTCCATTGTAAATAATATAATATAAGGTTTCTTCTGTTGTTTTCCTATCATTATCTAACTTATCTAGGTAATTTGGAATATCTGATAACTTAAAATAAGTATCTGAAATTTTACTTAGTTTTCCAAAATCTTCCCATACTTCACCATTAAAAACCCAAAGATGTTGAGTATCTTGAGCAAGAACACAGTTTTCTTTTGATGGTGGTTGAGAAAAATAGTTACCATCAGATGTCATTGTACCAGTCAAATATTTTTGTGGTTCGGGTGACAATGGTATGACGGATGGAACTTCTCCAACAATTTGTAAGTACATATTGGAGATGTCAATACTTGCATATTTTTCTTTCAGAAAAGTGTCAAAAGAGTTTTGAGTTAATGGCCACTCTGTTTGTATATTAATGATATTATTTGATAGTAATACTATCCAATCCAATGTAGGATCATCATAAATTTCATATGCAACATTATCTGGACGATCATCACCTATAATTTTGTACTTTTCAAAGTAAGCTAAGTTGCCAAAAATATCTGGACGTATCTCTCCTCTTTTGAATAAGTTTTTGACCTGAACATAATCTCCAATTTTAGCATTAGGATCTCTGCTAACGTATTCAAATGATGGTACTTTTCTGAAATATGATGGCATTTTAGTAACCTACGTTTGTTATAGTTGTTTCTGATCCATATTCATCATCAAATACTGGTTCAAGTTCTTGGAAAGTCATAGAGATTACATAAGAAATCATAGAACGTTCATTAATATTTGAACTCATATAAGTCATATACTGACCTTCTGGAGTGTAGTCAACATTAAATGCAGTTAATGCACACTCTTTAAATTTATTTAAGTATGGGTGTTGTTTATTTGATGTCAGATAGGAAATTGCAAAGGTTCTTGGTGTCTTTAATAATAAAGAACTACTACTTCTTTTTACTGACATTGCCTGTTTAAAGAAGCGAATTATTTTCATAATCTCTTTTGCCTCTCCGCCATTTCTTGGTGATAATTTAAATGTAAATGAGAAAGATCTTAGTCCTGGACCACTGAATAATAATTCAAGGTTATTATTAAACATAGAACCAAGGGTTCTTTGTTTAATCATATTATTATTTGCTGCAACATTTGCAATCAGACCAGATATCCCTGTCTGCAAATCTCCAGATTGGATTCCTTGGTTTGCTTTTTCTGCTGTATTTTCTATTGCACTTTTAGCACCTTCTGCTCCACCAAGTGCATAATTTTGAGCAAATTGTCCTGCTGCTTTTTGTAAATCATTTAGTTCATTTTGTTGCCAACCAACAGAGTTACTATCATTAATCCCTGATGGAATCGGTAAGGTTATAGTTCCTAAAGATATTTTTCCTGCACCCTGAATGGTAGGATTTCCTGCCGAATCTACAGTAACGATTCTTCCATTTTCTGACGCTTTTCCTTGAGCAAGAGATGGTTTATACTCTAAGATTGTAAATTTAATGCAATCTTGATGGTCGGACGATAAATCTAATGGATATTTTGCGTTTCCGTATTCTTTTCTTGTACCTTCTCTGAAAGAATCATTTTCTTCTTGTGCTGTCTTTTTTTGCTCATCAGTTGCCGGTTTGCTATCATCATTAGTATTTGTATTATTATTTGCTGATGCTTGATTTGATTTTCCTGCTGCAGCATTTAATGTTGACGTTTGTTCTGCTGTTGGATTATCACCGAATGGATTTGATGATTTAATTTGTTGAGATCTAACTTGACTTAATTGTGAGTTTGGATCTGAAAGAAGTTTTTTTTCTTCTGGTGATGCATTAGTATCAAAAGATTTTACTAATTCTCCAGATCCTGCAGGTTTATCTACCTCATAAATCGGGACACCACCAGTTCCGTCAGCATTAACTCTATAAAGTGTAGTTCCTACACTTCCATCGTCATTACTTGTTGTTAGTGATTGATAATGACTATTTCCTACTTTATTAATTCCACTTTTAGCAGTTGTTGCCATCAGAACTCTCCCCTAATCATAATAGGATTAGTCATCTCAATTTTTTGTAGAGTATGAGACATTGATGAGAAGGGTTTTATTTATTTAGACGGAATTTTGCATATGGTATAGAAAGCATTTCGTCTAATTCATTGTATTTGATAACGTGAAGTTTACCTGCTATCTCTTCCCAAGTATATTGTCTTGATTTTCTCCAGTGAAAGTTGATTGCCTTAAATCCCCAACTATAAAGTTCGGTGCAAGCAATCAATGGATGCTGGTCATATTCAATATCGGGTGTCTTGGGATTATAAATGAATGTATAAAATTTCCCAGGTTCAGGATATAATACTTCTTCTTTTAAAGAATCAATAATCATTAACATCAGATCTTCTGGATCTGACGTTTGAGTTGTATCAATTCTCTTGAGAAGGTCTCTCATCCTCTGAGTGGTAGATGTTTTTTCTACATATTTCCCAAAACCTTCTGCCATTACTTAATACCTAATTCTTCTTCTGTAATGACCTTAAATTCTAACATCCTGTCTTCACACCATTCTTTTGCTGCTTTCCATTTTGCTTGATTAACTGCATAAGTTCTACATTCATGTAGATATGATTTAGTTACTCTTGACTTTTGTTTTGGTGGAAGAGTTTGCTTTTTTGGTTTCACTTCAATCACATAGGTTTTTATTTTACCTGATTGTTCTTTTACTTTGATTAGGTAATCTGGAAAGTATCTGTGAACTCTATTGTCTACTGGAGATACATAACCGATGCAAAATTCTTCCGATGCCCAAGATATAATACTTGGGTTATGATCGCACCAATAACAAAAGCGTCTTTCCCAACTGCTTCTGCAGATGATATTGTTTGCGTCACCTTGATATTTTTCTGGATAAGATGGTTTGTAGATACTTTTAATACTTTCTGCCATTATCCTAACTACATAATATATAAGGTCAAAAAGTATTTATAAATGCCTACCAAAAGGACATTAGACGATTTTAAATCTAAGTTAACTCGTCCTGCATTAACTTCTCATTTTGAAGTTAAAATACCAATTCCTGAAGGGTTTTCAAACAATCCTTCTTATCTGGAAGCAAATGGTCTTCAGCAGTTTGCAAATATAAATCAAGAAACTTTAAACTTACTTTGTTCCGAAGCAACTTTACCCGGATCTAATTTGGGTACGATGGATATTACTGGTGATTATCACGGAGCAACTCAAAGATTTGCAAATAGAAGAATATATGATGATAGAATTGATTTAACTTTTTATGTTGACGCTCAGAACTATCTTGCTATTAGATATTTTGAAACCTGGATAAAATATATTGTTGGAGAAAGTATTTCAGATTCTGGTTCAAGACCTGGATCTAAATCACCTAATTATTTTTATAGGCTTAATTATCCCGACCTTTATGTTTCTAAACAAGGATTGCAGATTACAAAATTTGAGAGGGATTATTCTAGTACCTCATTAGTTTATGATTTTATTAATGCATTTCCAATTTCTGTAGCATCTATGCCTATTTCTTATGAATCATCTTCTCTATTGAAGTGTACGGTTTCATTTACTTATCTTAGATATGTGTTAAATCCACCTTCCACAGATCCTCCGCATCCAGATGCTACGAGTGGAACATCTTCTGTTTCTGGAGATCCATCAAATCCGGTTAATCAAGCAACATTTAACAACCCTCAATTTGAAGTTAGTGGTACTTCTCCACCAGATCTTCAAGGTACTGGTGCTTTATCAACTCCGATTAATGGATTTAATATTGGAGGTGTTCCTACTTCTGCTGCTAATGCATCTGGAAATTCCGTCACACAATCTGATATTAATACTGCATTATCTCAAGAAAGAGCTCTTGCTACAAATGGATAATAAATAATCACACTGAAGTTTCTATAGGACATTATGCCTTTACCTAAGATTTCTACACCAACATATGAGTTGGAATTGCCATCAACTGGAAAAAATATTCGTTATAGACCATTTCTTGTAAAAGAGGAGAAGTTATTAGTAATTGCTTTAGAGAGTGAAGATAATAAGCAGATTACTAATGCTATTAAAACAGTCATTAAAAATTGCATCCTGACAAAAGATGTTAAGGTAGAAACTTTACCTACGTTTGATATTGAGTATTTGTTTTTAAATATTCGTGGTAAATCTGTTGGAGAAGAAGTAGAAGTTAATATTATTTGTCCGGACGATAATGAAACAAATGTCACCGTTTCTATCAATTTAGATGATATTAAAGTTCAGAAAAGTGAAGAGCATACAAATAGAATAAAGGTTGATAGTACTATTATGATGGAAATGAAGTATCCATCGTTGGATCAATTCATTAAGACCAATTTTGATTTTAAAAATGAAAATGCTATGGAGCAATCTTTTGATCTGATTGCATCTTGTATTGATAAGATTTTTACTGAGGATGAAGTATGGGCAGCAGCAGATGTTACCAAAAAAGAACTCACTGAATTTTTAGATCAAATGAATTCTTCTCAATTTAAAGAAATTGAGAAGTTTTTTGAAACAATGCCAAAACTTTCTCATAAACTTCAGATTAAGAATCCAAAAACTGGAGTAGAAAGTGAAGTTGTTCTTGAAGGGTTAGCATCTTTTTTCGCGTAGCAATGGTCCATATGGACCTTGAAAATTACTTTAGGTTAACTTTTGCTTTGATACAGTACCATAAATATTCATTATGGGAAGTTGAAAATATGATTCCTTGGGAAAGAGATATCTATGTTGGTCTTTTAGAGCAACATCTTGAAGAGGAAAGAGCGAAACAGCAACAACAAAGTTCACATATGTAAGTAGGTTCGTATGGCACCAGTAAACGCACAAAGGCTGATGGGTAGAACATCTACAGTACAGTCCGCTGCGGTTGCTCCTCAGCAACAACTTGTTGCTTCTCCTGCCGATACTGCTGTTCTAAAAGATATATCAAAATCGTTAACAAATATTATACAACTTCTCTCACAGCAAAATAAGCAAACTGTGAGAGATGCTGATCAAACCAGACAGGAACAAGAAAGAAGTAGAAGAAAGGGAATAGAATTAAATTTAGAGAGATCTTTTGCTACCGTTAAAAATGTAGCAACGGCAGTTGTTGCCCCAGTTAAAAGTATCTTAGATCAAATTATACAGTTTTTTGTAACTATATTTCTTGGTCGCGCTCTAATATTATTATTGAATTGGTTTGCTGATGAAAATAACCGAAGCAAAGTCCGCTCTATTATGCGGTTTTTGCAGGATTGGTGGCCTTCATTAGTCGCTGGTTATATTTTATTTGGAACTGGATTTGGTAGAATTGTAAGAAAGGTTGCGGGAGTTGCTATAGGAGTAACTGCCCGTCTTGTTGTAATTGCTGCCCGATTAACAAAGGCAATTTTAACGGGTCAGATATTAAAGAAGAAAGGAATTGCATCGGTATTTGCTGGTGGTGGAAAACTTGGAGGATTAAAAGGATTTGCTCTCAGGGGTGGAATTGCTGCAGCTGCTACTATAGGAACTGGAATAGCAGTTAATAATATGATGGGTGGTGGAGAAGCACCACAACTTGATGTTCCCGAAGCACCTGCAACTCCTGCTATGGGTGCTTTTGGTGGTGGATTTGCAGGTATTAAGGACTTATTTACTAATGCAACATCAGGATTAAGTTCTAAGGTCAGTCCATTTACTGCATTCTTTGGTTCTGGTGGACTTGCAAGTTTAATGCAAGGAATGAATGGTGTAGTATCTGGACCAAAGGGAATTGATAAGGTTCCTGCGATGCTTACTGATGGTGAGTTTGTAATGTCTCGCGGGGCAGTTCAAAAGTTTGGTGTGAATACTCTGGAGGCAATGAACGCTGCTGGGGGTGGAACTAATCAACCCAAAATTATACGCGGAGTTCCTCACGCTGCTGGAGGTGGACTTATTGGTGGGGTTGATGAGTTAAGAGCAAAGTACGATGCTAAGCACGGTGCTGGTTCTTATGACAAAGAGAGTGCAAGAAGAAAAGCACAATATGCTTCTGAGGATGCTGCAGCAGAGGCAAAAAGAAATAAAAAACCTGTTCGTACTGAAACTGCTTTAACTAGAGAACTCAAAGCACAAGCGGGAAGGGGAACAAAAACAACGACGATTAATGGATTAACTATTCCTATTGGAATAAATCCATCTAAATTTAAAGGGACTGGTATTACAAATCCCTCAGAAATAACAAGTGCAGCAAAATCTTCTGCAAAGGGTATTGTTGGTTCTATTAATGCTCTTACTGGAGTTGGAAGTGGAAGATTAACGGCAGATCAACAAAGAAGAATCGCAGAAGATGCTGCTCAGAGAAATAGAATTATGCAGCAGGGGAAGCAGAGAAGATCTGCCGATGATGCAATAAGAAAAGAGTGGAATAAAGCATTTAGTGATCCGACAAATCCATTATATCAAAAGGCAGCATTTGATGAAACTTATAATTATGAAAAATTTAAAAAAGATTATTTGGCAAAGCAGTCAAATGTATCAAACCTAACTGAAATGAAATATACTCCATATCAATCTAAGTTTCCTGGTGCTCGTGATGCTGCTTTTGAAAAGGCAAAGGGAATCGGTGGATTTGCTGGAATAAAAATCGGTGGATTTGCTGGAATAAAATCTTCAGATTATTATAGAGCAAATACCAAATCTAAAGAGGCAAGTTTATCTAAGTTATCTTCAAAAGAAAGATTGCAAAGATTAAGTGGCGAGGGTAGTGGAAAGGGAAGAAGATTTGAAACAGAAAGTGCTTCAGGAAAAGCAGAGTTTGCTGGTCGTGGTGGAATGCTTGGTGGAATAGGTAGAGGACTTACGAGAATGTTTGGGAGTGAAAAAGATAAAGCACGAGTTGCAGCACAAGATAAAGCATCAGAATCAAGAACAAAGCAGGCAGGTGCTGCTTCTATCGGTAGATATTATTCCTCTTCTGATGGTAAGTATTATAAAGATTATGCTGCCGCACAAAAAGCAAGACAAGCACGATTAGCAAAATCATCTCCTAATAGAAAACCAATAACTCCAACGCCAAAACCAGCACCCAAAGTTGTAAAAGCAAAACCACAAGTTGCTGGTGGAGGAATGGGTGGAGGAAGGGGTGGTGGAAAACCATCGGTTCCAAAGTTCCCAGCATCTTCTGGTGGAAATAAGAAGAATGCAAAGATCTACGGTATTAAGTGATGGCAAAAATAACTTCTCCTTTAACAGGTAGTTTTGTTTCTCTTAAGAAACAATTTATTTCTAAAGAGAAGTTAATTAAATCTTCTTTAATTCTTCAGAAGAAGAATAGTGAAACGCGAAGAAAAAATTCTGAAAGAGAATCAAGAATTAATTATGAATCCGTATTGGAAAGAACTCTTGGATTTCTTGGAAGACCTATAAAATCCATAGGTAAAAGAATGAGTTTTCTTGATTCTTTAAAGCAATTTATTACAAGTACTTTACTTGGATTCATTGGCATTCGTCTTTTAAAATACCTCCCCCAATTACTAAGATTACTCCCTTTATTGTTAAAGGTTAGTGATTTTATACTTGATATGAGTGGAAAACTTTTAAATGGACTTGTCACTTTTGTTGATAAGGGTTATCAAGCAGCGGACAATGCTAAGAAATTGGTAAAGAGTATTGGCGGGCAGAAGGCAATTGATGCTCTTGATAGTATGAATAATCAAACGAATTCTTTATTGAATTCAATTTTGATTGCTGGAATGTTGTTTACTGATTTTGGCGGAGTTGGTACTGTTGGTCCTGCAGCAAGGGGAGCAATAGATGCTGGTGAAGAAATTATTGAAGAAACAATAAAGCAGGAAGGGATAAAAAGGGCAACGCAGGAGGCAGCAAAGCAGGGAGTTAGATCTGCTATTGGTCCTTTAGGTGCTACTGGAATTATTCTTGGTGTTGGATTGCTATCTTCTGCTTTAGGTGAAGGTGCATTTCAGATTAAAAGATTTGGAAAGCAACTTGAATCGTGGACAACTGGAAAATTTGCAGAAGCATCTCAGGACAAGAATCCAATTACTAGATTTTTGAAGAGAGGATTTTTTGGATGGTTATCTAAAACTCTTGGTCCTGCTATTTGGTTATTGAATGGGACTGGAGTAATGTTTGATATTGTAGGTGCTCCATTTAGATATGGTGTTGAATTGATACGGGCAGCAATAATGAAATTAAATGATGACCGAAAGGGATTGGAGAAACAGAATAAAAATCTTGGAAAGTTTGATGCAAGAGTAAGAGATGGAATTAGAGAACATTTTTCTATTCTTGCTCCTTTGTTTCAGTTTATAGGTATGAAAGGAGTTTCTCAGAAGTTACAAACTCCCGGTTCTTTTGGATCTTTATATGGAGAAAAAGCAGCAAGAGATATGGGATATTATCGTGGAGGTTTGGTAATTAAAAAATTTGCTGGTGGTGGATATGCAAGAACTGTTGGTGACGAAAACAAAGTAAAAATTCCTAGAACATTTGAACGGGAATTGTCTGATGTAAATCCAGGTTCTGCTATTGGCGGTGAAAAAATGATTGAAAAAGTATTCCCATATACTCCAGATAATAATACAATGAATCAATATAATTTTATTGTTCGTTCTCAAAAAAAGTTATCTAATGTGGATTCTTTGGGTTCTTTGATGGGAATGACTATGAAATCTGTAATGGGTGATAGAATTTCATCTCAAGATTATAATATTGTTTCCGATTCCATTTCTAATTTTTTAATGAGAGGAATATATGATAAAAATCCAGAAATTTATAGGCAGATTGTTTTGAAATTGGGATCTGATGGATTATCTTCTGCCATCAATGGAGAGATCACTAAAATACTCAGTGGTACATTTGACCAAATTCAATCACAGTTAAGAATTCAATTAGGTCTTAAAGAACCTGAAAATGTTAAAACTTCAGATAAGATGGATTGTGAATGTCCTACAGAGGGTGGTGGGGGAGGAGAGGTCTTTGCTGGAGAAATACCACCAGAGGGAAAGGCACTTTTGGATGCTATTGCTGGTTCAGAAGCAAAAGGATATAATTCTAGGTTTCCCGGAGAAACATTTAATAATGGATATAAAGATCATCCAAGAATAGATGCACCAATTCCTTGGAGACCTGGATTGACAAGTAATGCTGCAGGAAGATATCAATTTTTATCTACTACTTGGGATCCTCTTGCTAAGAAATTAGGATTAAAAGATTTTTCTCCAGCAAATCAAGATAGAGCTGCCTGGCAACTTGCTGTTGATGCATATGGTTATGGATCTAATGGAATAATTAAGGATTTGCAATCAGATCCATTAAGAGTTGCAAATAAATTGAGTGGAACTTGGACTTCTCTTCCTGGAGGAGCAGAGAAGAATAATGCCACTGATGGATTTTTGGGAAGATATCAGGCAAGTGTTAAAAAATATAAAGGAGAATCATCAACTGCAAAAATTGCTCCAGGATCTCCTGCTACAAATGTGTCTGATTGTGTTTGTGATCCAGAAATACCAGATGCAACTAATATTGGTGGACAAGTTCAACCTGCAGGAGAAACTGCTGGTGGAACTGTTAGTGGTTATCCTATTACTTCTAGGTTTGGACCTAGATGGGGTAGAAATCATGGAGGTGTTGATGTTGGTGCTCCTCAGGGAAAACCAATAGCAATTAGAGCACCTGGAGAAGTTGTTTTTGCTGGATTTAGTGGTGGATATGGTAATGTTGTTGATATTTGGGTTCCTTCTTTGAAACAAATGTTTAGAATGGCTCATATGAGAGATACCCCGTCAGTTACAAAGGGACAAAAGACAGTTGCTGGGCAACTTCTTGGTTATGTGGGAAGTACGGGAAGTTCTACTGGTGCTCACGTTCACTTTGAATCACACGACACTATAACTTCTGCATATGGAAGTAAAGATCCTATGCCATATATTAAGTATCTTACTATTGGTAGAGAGTATGGTGGTCCTACACTTACTGGTGGTATGAGGTTACTTCACAAAGGTGAATATGTTATTGATAAGGACTCTGTTGATTTGTTTGGGGGGAATCAATTCTTTTCTCTAATTAATAATGTTGAGAATGAAAAACAAAGAGCAAGTTCTTCTTCAAAATTAATTGAACATTTGAGTAGATACACTGGAAGAAAAATTGACCAAAAACCTGATGTAATTTTTGAAGAAGATGAATCTGAGATTATGATGTCTCCTCCTATGTTTATTCCTATTTCATCTGCCGGTGGAAGTTCTGGTGGTGGTTCTTCTGATTATGAATATGATATGTTAAGTATGAGGAGTTAACAAATGGCATATATTGAACCCAGAAATTTAACTGCCAATATTATAAAGAAGCAAGTTATTCGTGTAGAGAAACTTGTCGGTGAAAGAAATAAATTTAGAGATGTTGCTTTTAAAAAACAGAGAATCTTTAATGAAAGGAAAAGATCTGAAGAGAGAGAAAAGAAAGTAGAGAGTCGTCCTGATTCTAAGGAGAGAGAAGTATCAAATAAAATACCCGTACCAAGATTAGGATTTCTTGATGCTGTAAAGGACTTTTTATTTAAAATTTTATTAGGTGCCTTTGCAATTAAATTATTACCACAACTTCCAAAACTTAAAGGTGTGTTGATGGGTGCTTTGAAGTTTAGTGATTTCATTCTTGAATTCTCTGGTTCTATATTAAATGCATTTGCCACTTTTGTTGATAAAGTTTATAAGATAGTTGATTTTGGAAAACAGCAGGCAAAACTTCTTGGGGGAGATGCTGGATTAAAAAATTATAATAGAACTCTAGACCTTGCCAACAAGGTAATGAATTCTATGTTAATTGCTGGAATGTTGTTCAGTGACTTGGTTGAAAGTGATTCAAATGCTGGAGCAGCACAGCAAGCAACAGATCTTGTAAAGGATAGGGTTATTCAGCAAGCGGGACAAAGAGCAGCACAGCAGGCAGCAATTCGCGGAGCAGCACAAATATCAACCCGTGCAGCAGCAGGAATTGTTGCTGGTGTTGGTCTCATTTCTTCTGCCCTTGGCGAAGGAATGTTCCAATTGAGGAAGTTTACTACTAAGGTTGAAAGAGATGCATATGATGGATTAGCAGAAGCACAAAAAGATCCAAATCCTTTTACTAGATTTCTGAAGGTTGGATTTTATAATACAATTGCAATTCCCGGAATGAGATTTTATAATTTTGTTTCCACAGGAATTGGAACTCTACTTGACATTATAGGTGCTCCATTTAGATATGCCATTGAATTAATTAATTTTGGTATTATGTCCCTTACTGGAGATGCTGATGGAATTAAACAGCAGAGAGAAAATCTTGGAAAACTTGATGCAAGAATTAGAGAGCAAATCCGCCAGATAGTAAACACATTAAGTTTTGGAACCCTTGCAAAACAACAAGGATCTTTTGGTAGTTTATTTGGAGATCAAGCAGTTAAATCTATGGGTTATGCATCTGGAGGTGCTGTAACCCGTGGTGGAGTTTATGAAGGTGCTGTTACAAGAACTGTCGGAAAAAAATTAAGAGCACGAAGAGTTGAAAAGGTAACGACCGCACCAATTAAACCTGGATCTGATGTTGGTGGTCTTCTCCCTTATCCAGAAAGTAAAGTATCAAAAATTGAAACTTTTTATACTAATCCAAGTGATCCTGGATTAGTAAATTCTTATAAGTATCTAACAAATACTTACGGCATTGCTAGCAGATCTAAATTTATTCACCCAATACTTGAATTGGGTATTAAAGCAATATTTGGAGATAAACCTAACGAAGGTGATTACAAAGCGGTTGGAGTTGGATTAGATAACTTTTTAAATGAAATCCTAGGTACTGTTAAATCGCCCGGAAAAGATACATCTATTAGCGATGAATTTGGTTCCGTAAACATTGCAAAATGGGTGACGAGTATGGTGAAAGATTCTATATCAAATAATATTAATAGCATTTTGGATGAGTTGAAAGATCAATTAACTTTAAAGAAGAGTAGAACCTCTGCAAAAGAAAAATCAAATAAACCAAGTTCTGGTGGTGGATCTGAAAATCCTATGGCACAATTTGGAGGTCAAGCACAGTTTGTAATTGGAGATAGTATTGCTCACGGATTTGCAGGAAGATCGGGTAATGGTGATAATGCATCTGATACGCAGGTTGGTAGAAATTCTTCTGCTGTTCTTGGGATACTAAAAGCAAGGGGGGATGCTTTGAAGGGTGCTTTGATTGATTTATCTACTGGTATTGCTAACTCTACTGGAGATTGGGATTCGGTGGAAGCACAATTAAAACATCTTAAATCAATAGGTGCAAGAGTTAGAATACTTGGAGTTGGAAATGATTTTAGTAAAGCAAAGGGTGGAATTAATGAAAAACTTTCTCAAATGGCGAGTAAATATGGATTCTATTTTTATGGTGGATATAGGGGAGGAAAGGATAAACTCCACGGAACTGATGAAGATTACGCGAACTTGAAGATAAAGAGAGATAAAGATGTTGCTTTACAATCGCAAGATAAAATGCAATTAGGTGCTGGCAGTGGAAAACCTGGAGAACTTCTTGCTAGTGGAGCTAAAACTACATACTACGATCCATCTTTAGGTGGTATTAATGCTAGTGGGGCAAAAACTAGAGAAGGATTGCCCGCTACTTCTACTGGAGAAGGTTATAGATCAAATGTATTTTCTGCTGCTGCTTTTCCTCCTTTGATTGCAAGATTGCCATCTTCAATGACTGTTCCAGCATCACGTTTTCCTGGTGGTAGAACTTTAAAAAGAGGATTTAATGTTATAGTTACTGGTCCAAATGGGAAAAAAGCAGTAGTTAGGGTAAATGATGTTGGACCGGGAGTTTCTGGGCATTCTTCAAATCATATGTTAGATCTAAGTGTTGCCGCTAAAAATTATCTGGGAACGGGTGAAGGATATACTATTCATATGGCCGAATCTGGATCTTCTCCTGGACCAATATCTCAAGCATTTCACGGCGGTTACATTGATAAAACCCAAATGGTCCTAACTCACGCCGGAGAATATGTTGTTGATGCGGATTCTGTAAGATTGTTTGGAATTAAGTTCTATGATATTATTAATAAAACTGAAACCGTTAGTCAAAGAAGAAGAGCATCTGAGAATTTAGTATCTATTTTAAGTCAATATACTGAAGATGGATATCCAGAAACAGAAAACGATTATACATACCAAGTCCCAGAAAGTTCTTCAGTAACTGTTGTTCCCCCTCAAGTCATACCTATCTTTAGTGGATCTGGTTCTTCTGATAGCGAAGAAGGCGATGATCCATCTATGGATGGTTTGTATATGTAATGAATTAAATAGTAATATAAAAATAGAAAAGTATGGCAAATACACCAATCACTGCTGCACAATCTAGAGATTATAATATTTCTCAGTTTATAATTACATCCAATGATCAAAAGAATCAAAAGGATATCTCCACTTTAATTAGTGACTTATATTACTTTGAAAGTGTTCTAAGTCCTTTTATTAAAATGGATATAATTTATGTTGAAACAGGTAAAACTGTTGAATCTGAGGGATCTTATAAAACTCTAGTTGAGGGTATGCCTTTAGTGGGCACTGAAAAAACAACTATAAAAATTACAGACCCGAATCAAGTAGAAATAAAAGTTGATATGTATATTGATAACATAAAACCATTGACTCAAGATACTCAGAAAACTGCTGTTGCCCTTAACTTAGTTTCTAAGGAATCAATTCTTAACTACAAGACCGCTTTAAATACAAGATTTGATGGGAAAATATCTGACCACATAACAAAAATTCTAACAGATCAAGCATATCTTGGGACTTCTAAAAAAACTGATATAGAAGAAACTGAAAATAATTATAATTTTCTTGGAAACAATCGTAGACCTTTCTATACTCTTTTGTGGTTGGCGAGAAAGTCAGTACCAAAAACACAAAAAGCAAAAGGTAATAGTGCTGGATTTTTCTTTTTTGAAACATCTGATGGATTTAAATTTAAATCAATAGAAGGGCTTTTATCTGATACTGATCCCAGTGGGTCTAAAAAAAGTTACAAGAGTTTAGTAAATAACCAAACTCCAGATGGAAGAGGTACAACTATTCCTGAAGGATACTCAGGTAAAGTACTTGAACATAACGTCAACACTGCAGCAGGAGACGTTCAATCTAAATTAGAAATTGGAACTTATTCTACAAGAACAATTTTATTTGATCCCTTTACTTGCTACTATGAGGTAATAACTCCAAATGCAAGTGCAGATGAAGGCAAACCCGGTGCTGAAACAAATCTTCAAAAAGCAGGTAAAAATTTACCAAAGTATAATTCTGAGTTTAATAGAACCGAAGCAAATAAAGATTTCTCAAGAACTCAGTATATGTTAATTGATAAGGGTTCTTTGCCTACAGGTGATACCACTCAACAAATTGAAAAATCTAAAGAAGAAAATTTTGATCCAAAAAATATTTTGAATCAATCTGTAATGAGATATAATCAGTTCTTTTCAACTCAAGTAACGATTACAATTACTGCCGACTTTAGTTTACACGCAGGAGATTATATCTTCATAGATTCTCCAGAACTATCAAGCAAAGATAATCCGGAAATGAACAAGCAGTTTGGTGGATTTTATGTCATTGCTGATCTATGTCATTATATTAGTTTAGCAAATGGGGGTTACACTAAGTTAACGCTTGTAAGAGATTCTGTTGGTAGAAAAGGAACACCTTCCAATAGTGCGATATAAACTTGTTAAATAGTAATATAATTATTCACGCTAATAAAGATGGAAAGCGTAGAAAAGCACATTGAGCACGATAAAAAACTTCTTGATGATCCATTGGTTTCTGCTCAGGCAAGAAGACATACTGAAGAAGAATTAGGTGCTCTTGAGAGATGGGTTGCTAATCATCCAGAAGATCACCACGATCCAAGTTCTCTGGAATTATATTGTAATGATAATCCAGACGCATTAGAATGTAGAGTATATGAAGATTAATGACTGAAGGTTCTTTATTTAATCCCGGTTTCTTAGGGGCAACATTTAATTGGTGGATTGGTCAAATCGCCAGTGATTCAACTTGGCGAGATAATATTTTAGCGGGAAAATTTGAAAGTAAAGACCAGGTTCCTGGATGGGGTAGAAGGTATAAAGTTAGAATTATAGGTCTTCATGACCAAGGAGAAACTGAAATACCTTCCGATCAACTTCCTTGGGCACAGATAATGTACCCTGTCACTGCAGGCGGTGGGCAGGCAAATGCTGGCGCAACTGCAAACCTAAGACAAGGAATGTTTGTCTTTGGGTTCTTTTTGGATGGACAGGAACAGCAAGTTCCTGTTATTATGGGAGTGCTTGGAAATAATGCACAAACTTCTCTTTCAACAACAATAGGTGATAGTAGAGTAACGAATACTCAACCTGGAAGTTTGGCAACAAGTGGATATGCTACTCCCGCAGATGACAATAAAGATCCAAATCTTAAGGTTCCTGATGAAGGACTTGTAATCAATAAACCTAAAGATGCTGAACAATCGGGAGAATGTGCTCCACCTCCACCTGGAGTTTCTGTAAATCAATACGGACTACGTGCTGATAAATCTTTAACAAAACAACAATTTGCCGATCAGCAAAGTGCTATTGCAGAAGCAGACGCAAGGGCATTAACTGGAACAGAGAGAGATCAGTTTATACAACAAGCAGTTTCTGATGGTATTAAAGCAAGATGTCAGGAAGCAAATTCTCCCGGATCTCCATCTCAACCTGGAGCAACTAAAGAAAATGTAGATGCCGTTCACGAAGTATCTGCAGCAGATGTAGTTAGAAATGATTATTATAATCGCAAAACTGTTTTGATGTCTCCTTGCGATCAAGTTAAATCTGCATTGAAAGGAATTCAAACTGAGATTGAAAATTTAACAAAAGATATTGATAAAATATTAAATGCTGCTCAAAGTTATGTTGATGCAGTATCAAATAAACTTGGCGATATTCAAAGTATTATTTCGGATTTTGCTTGTAAGATTGCAAAATATATGAAGGTAGTTTTTGATAAGATAAAGGAGTATGTTCTAAAACAAATTAATAAAGCATTGTCTCCTACGGTTGAACTCATGCCACCAAATATGAGGTATATGTATGTTGATCTGAAAACATCAGTAACTGAATTAATTACTTGTTTATATAATAAAATAACTGGGAATCTTTGTGGATTAATTCAAGGTCTTTTAGAGGAACAAGTTCAGCAAGAACTTCCTCCTACTGAAGAGGGACAAGTTAAAACTCCAACAACTCCAATCTGTAGCGTTGAAACACTTACTGGAGATTTAATAGCATTAAATATGGAAGAAATGACCACTGGAGTAAATAATGCTTTAGATAGTGTGAACAGTTTTTTAAATGATACTCAATCTCAACTTGGAGTAGTTTCTGGAGCAATATCATCTACTAAAAATATAATTGGTGATATTAGTGGTAGTATTACATCTGCATTGAGTTTTGAAAACATAAAGTTAAATATTTTTGGATGTGATTTAAAACCAAACTGTGCAGCGTCTGATTATTATACTCTTGCAAATGGTAGTGGAGCAGCACCAGAACCTCAACAACCAAGAGCGTCTGAAGTTGATAAAGCAGCACAACAATCTACTGCAAGTGTTCAACCAACTCAAACACCTTATGCTACTCCAAGTCAAAATCAACCAGATGTTGATTTTGGGACAAGAGATGAAGCAATTCAAGCAGTTGAAAGTGGGCAGGTTACTTTTGCCTAATGTGAAATAAATATCAGTAACTCAAGAAAGATATGACCTTTAATTTATCTGGACCACCTACTACAGATGACATCAGGGTTGGATACATTGATCCAACTCTTGGATATGTTGATGGTGTTACTATATGTGAGGCAAATAGTTACGCTCAGAATAATCCAGGAACGGTTTTTATCTTTACGGATGGAAATAATAGTATTAAATATTTGAATATCAATGAAGTAAATAAACTTACTCCCGATGATTTATTATCAACAAAGGATGAGTGTGGTGGAATTCAAAATTATGTTGAATGTGGACCCCCAGTAGTTCAAATTTCTGGTGGTGGTGGAATTGGTGCGGTAGGAAATCCAGTCGTTGGTGCTGATGGTGCAATCTTAGCAATTGATATTGTATCTGGGGGAAATGGATATCAATATCCACCATATGTAACTGCAAACGATGCTTGCCAAAATGGTAGTGGTGCTGTTTTTACTGCAGTTTTAGGTGAAACTGTTGATCAACTTGAAGTGTATGATGGGGAAGAAGATTTTGAAGAGTATCAAATATGTGAAGGTGATGCAGAAAGTTATGGATTAATGTATGGTCTTGATGGGGAAGAACTTGGTCCTTGGGATCCAAATTCATATACGGACATAACTGAAGATCCTATTAAACAAGAAATAGAAGCATTTCAAAAGGCATTAGAGTATCCCTTTTGGACAACAAGAGATTCTCTACCTGATAGAATTACTGCTCTTGATATTGAGTATGCAACTCAAGATACGACAAATGTAACTTTCTCACAATGGGGAGAGTTTATGAATACCTATGCAGTTTCTCCTATTAAACCTTCGGATACAAGAGGAACTGATGAGGCAGGTAAAGTTTTTAAGATGGAATGGGAATATAATTTTCCAATTACTGGTGAGTATATTTTTAGAGGAGTTTGTGATGATACAGGACAGGTTTATATTGATGATGCATTAGTTGGAAATCTTGGTACTTTTAATCAGAACCCAACTCCATTGCAAAAAACAATTCAAGAAGGAAATCATATCATAAGAATTGATTTATTAAATACTCCTGCAACTGAAACTCAAACTCAAACAATAACGAGTAGTTCAAGTATAAAAGCAAAGTTTATTCAGAAAGGATCAAGTTTCTATCTTCAAGTTGATGGGACTGGTTCTGGAGAAATTGATTTTGTTATGGAGGTTAATGATAGTCCTATTATTGCTGGACTTGCTGCCAACGAAGTTAGGATTCCATCAGATAATGGTAAAGTAAAATTTGTTAGAACACAAGGACTACCGAGTGTAAATGCCAAGAATCAAACTATAGGGCAACCTACTTTAGTTGAAGGTTCATATCTTGAAGAAGAAATCATTAAAAAATCTGGCAATTTTACTGCAGGAAATTTATATGGTCCTATTGAAATTATAGGTGCTGGTGTTGGTGCAAAAGGTCCAATTATTAATAGTTCAAGTAGGCTTGGAATTCGTGATGCTGATGGAGATGATGAAAACATCAAGATTACGATTGATGATAAAAAAGGTAATAAAACTACATCTACAATTGAAGTTGGTGAAGTTATTTCTCCAAAATCTTGGAATGAAAATCCAGTCGGAGTTTCATTGTTAATTGAAGCACCAACCCCTCCAGTTCCTCAAGAACAATTACCTCCTGCAATAGGTGAGTGTCCTCCAAATCCAATTTGGACTACAAGATTCCCTGGTTCTGATCAAACTTGGTATCCTGTTAGAAATCAGATATGGACTGACTTTTTTAATCGTTATGCAATATCTCCTATTCTTCCTTTAGATACTCCTGGTACTGATGGAACTGGAGTTACTTATAAAAATTCTTGGCAAATAGAAATTCCTTATAGAGGTTATTATGCTTTTCAAGCTCAAAGAGATAATACTGCAAAAATTTATGTAGACGGTGTTCTTGCATTTGATGTCTTGACTTCTGGTGATGCAAAGTGGGTTGAATCTGGATTGATAAATCAAGTTAAGACGCAAAAAATATTTTTAGAACCTGGTCTTAGAACTATTTCTGTAGAGTTACAAAACACTCCAGAGAATGTTAATTCTGTAATAGACCAAAAGATTTTTAGTACTCAAGATTGGAGAGTTGGTGGACCCCAAGAAACCTCAAGTAATTTAACGGCAAAATTTATTCAACAGGGTTCTAGTTTCTATTTGCAAGTTGATGGGACTGGTTCTGCTGAAATTTCTTTTATTATGGAAGTAAACGATGCATCTTATATTGCTGGTTTAGCAGCTAAAGAAGTAAGAATTCCTTCTGATAGCGGGAAAGTAAAGTTTGTTAGGCAAGGAACAACTGGTGCCTTTGGTGAGGGTGGACTTTTTGAGGGTAATACTCTTGGAGTTCCTACGGAAGAGACAATTAAAGAATCTGGAACCTTTACTGGTGGGAAAAAATATGGTCCCATTGAAATTATAGGTGCTGATCTTGGCGCAAGAGGTCCAATTATTAATAGTTCAAGTAGGCTTGGAATTCGTGATGCTGATGGAGATGATGAAAATATTAAGATTAATATTGATAAAATAAAAAATTCTACCTCTTCACTTCCAGCAACATCACAAAGTCCAACAAAGAATGGAGTTACTTATAGTGGTCCTTCTTTGATTGGATATAGTGATAAAAGGTGGAGTACATTTATGAATGATTTTTCTGTTTCACCTTCAAATGTTAACTCTCCTGGAGTATTTACCTTAATTTGGTCTGGAGTTAATTTTCCATATAGTGGAACTTATAAATTTAATTTGCAAGCAGATAATAGTGCAAAATTAAAAATCGGTGGAGTTGATATAATAGAAATTGCTGATTTTATTGGAGAAAAAGTTCAATATACGTTTAATTTGACTGCTGGTAATTATGATGTTGAAGTCACTTTAGATAATGTAACTCCCCCCGATACAAGTACTGAAGACAATCCAACAGGTGTTGCTCTTTATATTAGTAAAGATGTCGTTTTAAGTGACAATAATAAAGCATCTTGGGTTCAAAACCCAATGGGAATATCTGCTATTTTAATTCCTCCTCCCTGCTCAAAGTTAATCGGTGGAAAGGGTGTTGTTGATGAAATTATTGTAGAAGATCCTGGAAATGGATATCTACCAACAGAAACTCCCGGAACTGGATATCCAGTTACTCTTATTTTAGATAAGGTTATTGTTGATAATCCGGGAATTAATTATAGTTGTGGAGAGGATCAACTTCAGATAGTTCCAAATAATGGCGTTCAACTTTCATATAAGTGCGGATCATTTGGACAGATTACTGAAGTTATAGTTCAAAATCCCGGAAGTCCTTTTAATGTTTATCCTTCAATTACTCTTCCATCTACTACTGGCGTAAATGCTTCATTCAAACCCGTCTTTAAAGTTGTAAGAGATCCTATTCTTCCACCAGGACAGCAACAGGTTCTTATTCAAGTTACTGATCTTGTTGGTCTTAAGCAAACTGGATATGTTGACGGAAGAGCATATTATGGAGCAGTATATTATGATCAGGGTATTTCTTATGCTGGATATTATAAAACTGCTGGAACACAAACAAGAGTATACGCAACCCTTCAAGAAAGTATTACTGCTAAGGTCACTACTCCTCCAAGTGCTATTCAGAGATCTGGTACTGATATTACTAGTAATGATCCTCTTCTCAACATTCCAGGAACTATTCAATCAACGACAGAACAATAAAACTACATTAAATAGTACTATATTGAAATTTCAATACTAATGGCAACCGCACCAAATACTAATAATACAAAAGTTGGTACTCCACCTAAAGCAGGAAGAGAAGAACTTCTTGCGGATAATATTTCAAAAAATAATACTTCAAAACAAAATTATACTGCAATTCGTTATGGTAATGATCATGGATCAGTAAGTTTTGGGCACATTCATAAACAAGGTGAAACCATTGCAGATGTGATGCTTCAGGCAAGCGATGGTAGACATTCTATTATTCTTGACAAAGATGGACCAAGAAAAGGATCTACTCAAATTACTGCTCCCGGAAGAATATCCATAGATGCGGGAATAGATAAAACTGAAGCAGAAGATACTATCTTTATACACACTCATAATGGTAATATAGATATTATTGCAACAAATGGAAAAATACGACTTCAGGGAACTGATATTGAATTAACTGCAGTGGGAGAAGGAGGATCTAAAGGAAATGTTAGAATAAAAGCAAATGAAAATATTGAACTTGATGCTGATAATAAAATTATTGTAAATGGTAAAAGTGCAATAAATTTAGTGACTCCAGGAACACTTGAATTATCTGCAAATAGTTGTATGACAATATATTCGGCAATGATTAGAGGAGTTACTGATGCGGTTGCAAATAAAGATTCTAAGGTTGGTGGAAGAAATATTCAAAGAAAAAACAACAAGTAAGGAGGAATAAAAATGGCATTTTTAATGGATGATATTGCAGCTGGTGGTCAGATGATGGTTGGTGCTGGAGTTCCAAAAGCACTTGGAATTGGTCCAGCAAAAATCAATGGTTCTGCATATGTTGAGGGTCCATTACAAACTGGACAACCTGGAGCGCATAATACTTGCCAGGCAACTTTAATGATCGGGCCTTTGACTAATCCAGATGCAAAATCAGCACCTCTTTATTCTTTATGGTGTAAGGCATTTGCAAGATTTCAAAGCTTTGTTAGAGTGGATTTGCTACTTAAATCAACTTTTATTGAAGCAAAGGTCGTAAGAACTAAGATACTCCAGGCATCAATCAAAAATTTTGTAATTCCACATCCAACCAAAAAGGGTAAGCAATTAGTTCATACGTGCCTTGAAGGACCTGAAAATGGAGTTTACGTTCGTGGAAAACTATTAAATAACTCTGTAATTGAGTTGCCAGAATATTGGACTAATTTAGTTCACGAAGATTCTATCAGCGTTTCAATAACACCTATTGGAGCACATCAAGATATTATTGTAAAAAGAATAGGAGATAATAAAGTATATCTTCAAGCAAAACCTGGCATCCCAATTCATTGTTTTTATCACGTCTTTGCTACAAGAAAAGATGTTCCTATTTTAATTACGGAGATTGAAGAATAATGGCATATACATTTGAAAAATATGGGGTCTTTACTGGACCCGGAACTGATATTGAGTTTCGTGATAATGACGATTTCTCTACTGAACCATTTGAGGGGTCTTTTAATCTTGATGATGTTTCAATGGTTCTTGCAAATACGACATCATCTCCTGCAGATTATGTTTATATGCATTTAGATGGAAGTAATACCTCAAATGTAACTTTAGAAAGAAATACTGGACCTATTCCAACCTTTAATGTTGAAGCAGATCAAACAAATTTTAGTGGATCTGTTACTGCTCCAAGTTTTAATGGAACTTTTTTTGGAAATGCAACATCTGCTAAAGGTATTACTCCAGGACCTGCATTTGACGTTCCTCATTTAACTAAACTAGGAAAACGTGTTCGTCATATTGTTGCTGAAGGTCCAGAAGCGGGAATTTATATTCGCGGTCAATTGAAGGATTCTAATATAATTGAATTGCCAGAGTATTGGGATAGATTTGTTGATCCAGAAAGTATTACAGTTACTCTAACCCAAATCGGATATTCTCAGGATTTAATTGTTGATAGGATTGAGTGGGGTAAAAAAGTTATTATACGTTCTGGTCTTGGGGCAAATATTAATTGTTATTATGAAGTATGGGCTGCTCGTTGGTTGAATCCATTGGATCATAATGAAAAACTTCACGTTGTTTATGATGGTAAAACACCTGATGATTATCCTGGTGACAACAGTAGATTTCTTGTCGGTGGATGGGATTATGACAGAAGAGATCCGAAAACTGGTGAGAGGGTTGACACGGGCACCTGACCGTGCTACTATGAATAGGTAATCACGGAACGAACCGAATGCAAGATGAGTACCTGACACGATGCGTCGTTGATCCGATCAAACGAACCGTGTATCTTTACTCCAGTGAGGGGACAGAAAAGGAAGTGGTCTGTGATACGGTTGATGAGTTCATGAACGTGCTAGAATTTGTACGTGCCACAGTGGATGAAGAAACACTCTCATACGCAAATCCACTTTAAAATCCATTTTTGGGGGAAAAAATTCCCGGCAAAAATTCTCACACGATACTTTTTCAAAAAATGCGTCCAGAAACAAGAGAATCAATGGAAATGCTGTTCGCAGCAAAATGGAATGTTCCAAAAGCAGCAGCAAATTGTAATCTTACAAACAAAGAAATGAAGATTACGTTTAATGAATACTGCACTTTACATCCTCCGACTTATACGGTAGAATCTGATAGTCAACTCAGTTTTCTCTGAGTTTTTTATGCGAGTATGGTGGAATCGGTAGACACACCAGACTTATGAAAATTGAGCCTCATTTGGGAAACCTTATGAGTGTAACTCCTCAAATTCGGTGAAACCTGTAAAATGGCAATACCGAGCCAAGCATCGTAAGATGAAGGTGTAGAGACTAGACGGGGAGCACCTAAACCAAAAGGTATGGTGAAGGTATAGTCCAGACCACAAACCGAAAGGGTAGTGAAAACTATAGTGGTACGAAAATCTGTTGGGCGTATGCCCGTGGGAGTTCAAGTCTCCCTACTCGCACTGAGGCTCAACCTCTAAATAAAACAAAAGTATAAGGAACTATTCTATGAAATACAGAATAGACGCCAGATATGTTTGGTATAACAGAGGAACACAACTTGTTCTGATGTATTTCATACAAAGTTTACCTTTTACTTTTGACGATGTTCCTGATAGTTACATTTACGATCCGGAAGTTCTTGAATGTGCAGACAACGAAAGACGATTTGAACCAGAGGATTTATATCAAGCATCTTACTATCTTATGATGGAAGAATGTCATCCTCTGATGTTTGAAGTCGATCTGGAAAATCCAGAAATGATGCCTGCAGATTAATGCCCCTATAGCATAACGGTTACTGCATCCGCCTTGTAAGCGGAAGATTTTCGGTTCGATTCCGAATGGGGGCTCTTAAAACTTAAGTTTTAACATGAAGATAAATCTCTGGTACTGCAAAGATATGAAACAATGGCGTTGGACTCTTACCGACGACTCAAGACCTATTCTTAAGCAAGAATCAGGTCAGCAACCAGATCTTCGTGCAGCAATGAATGATGTTGCAAATACTGTAGAATATATGTTAGAATATAATCAAAAATGAAATTCGATCTTTCCTTTAATTTTCCATATTTACTTTGTAATTTGCCAAAAGAAATTCAAAAAGAAATAAATCTTTGGGTAAAAGAATGTAAAAAAATTAAAAATCATCCTCTTGCAGAACTAAAAGCACACGAAAACGTTGGTTATCTTACTATTGACGGGAAAAAACATAATTCGTACCAATGTTCAATTTCACCTCAATTAATAGAAAATTCTTTTTGGTTGCCATATACATTGAGAGTTTGTTCTGCTTATTGGGGAGGTAATCATAGAAATTATAAACTTAGAAAATGGGATGGACATTTTGATGGGTATGATATTTGGGCAAATTTTGCTTATAAAGGAGATGATAATCCTATTCATAATCATTCGGGAAATATTTCCGGTGTAATTTATGTTCAAAACTTTAATCATCCTACTATCTTTCCGGAGCATAACACTAAGTATGATGGAAAAAATGGAACAATGATTTTATTTCCCAGTGATACTATTCATTGTGTCAATCCTCAAATATCAAATAAAGAAAGAATCACCATAGCATTTAATATCATCAAATCCTCACAATAATGAGTAAAAATACTCAGTACTTTATAGATAGAGTAGGTAAGAAAGAAATCAAAAATCTTCTTTATACCTACCATTATCTTAAAGACGAATCAAAAGATTTTAAAAGTGGATATAATTACGCTTTATTTAAATCATCAGTTACTGATATTCTTCATATTGGTGAGTGCTTGGGTTGTTGTGTCTTTACTAAGATTCCCGTCCCAGAAATAGCAGTTGGTGCATTTGGGTTACAAAGACACGAACAAGAAGGTCTTTACGAACTTTCTAGGTTGTGCATTCATCCAGATATTCAAAAAACGGAATATAATATTACTTCTTGGTTCGTCAGTCGTTGTATAAAGAGGTTTCGTAAGGAAACGAATGTAAGAGCAATATTGTCTTATGCTGATTCATCTCATCATTCTGGGGTGATTTATCGCGCCACAAATTTTAAATATTATGGTCTCACATCACCGAAGAAAGATTTTTATTATGCCGATGGTACAAAGCACTCAAGGGGAAGTGTGAAAGGTGCAGAGGGCGAGTGGAGAGAAAGAAGCAGAAAGCATAGATACTTGATGATCTTTGATGAAGAACTAAAGAAACGCTTGACTTGGAAAGAAGAGAAGTGGTATAATAAACAAGACGATACTGAATCGTTACAGTGACCCAAAATGTGTGACTTCAGAACCTCCCTTTGGGAGGTTTTGTTGTATGATAAATAATCCATAACGGAACTATAAGTATTAATAAGATGGGTCTTTCACGCCTGGAAAATTTTCTGAAATCTGTTCGCGGCACGATTTTATATGTAGATCCTAATAGTATTGATTCTACGGATAGTATTGAGAATCAGGGTAATTCACTTACTAGACCATTTAAAACTATTCAGCGTGCTTTAATAGAGGCAGCAAGATTTTCATATCAAAGAGGACTGAACAACGATAGATTTGGTAAGACAACGATTCTTGTTTATCCTGGAGATCATATAGTAGATAACCGTCCCGGATGGATTCCAGATGGTTCTAATAATTACAGATTACGAAATGGTCAAACTTCTAATAATTTCTCTCCATTTGAATTAACTACAAATTTTGATCTTTCGGATTCAGACAATGCTTTATATAAACTTAATAGTATTCACGGTGGAGTTATAATACCAAGAGGAACTTCACTTGTTGGTATGGATCTTCGTAAAACTAAGATTCGTCCAAAGTATGTTCCAAATCCAACAAATGATAATATTGAAAGATCTTCAATTTTTAGAGTAACTGGTGGTTGTTACTTCTGGCAGTTTTCTTTATTTGATTCGGATCCAAACGGACAATGCTATATTGATTATACTAATAATTTATTCGTACCTAATTTTTCTCACCATAAACTTTCTTGTTTTGAGTATGCTGATGGTGTAAATAATGTTTCTATTGATGATGAATTTCAGACATATTCAACAGATCGTACAGATCTTGATATGTATTATGAAAAAGTCGGTCTTGCGTATGGATCAGCATCTGGTAGGCAGATAGAACCAGATTATCCATCATCTTCTATTGATATTGAACCAAAAATTGATGAATATCGCATTGTTGGATCTACTGGTTTATCCGTAGGTATTACAAGTATTAAATCGGGTAATGGTGTTATTCCAACAACAACGATTACTGTAACTACAGAAGAAATTGTACCAGGTTTAGATGTTGATACTCCAATTCGTATTGAAGGTGTAGCATCTCCCGGATATAATGGTAATTTTGTGGTAACTGAAAAGGTAAGTGATACTGAATTAAAATATAAAGTTCAGAATGCTCCAGCGACGGCACTTCCTTCTCCGATCGGTTCTCTTCTTTCACTAAGTTCTGATACTGTTACTTCGGCATCGCCATACATTTTTAATATCTCTTTAAGATCTGTTTATGGTATGTGTGGTGTTCTTGCTGATGGAGACAAGGCATCGGGATTTAAATCTATGGTTGTTGCCCAATTCACTGGAATTGGATTACAAAAAGATGATAATGCTTTTGTTATCTATGATGAAAGTACTGGAACTTATGGTCCATCTCTAAGTACAAATTCTAGATCAATATATAAACCTTCTTATCGTAATTTCCATATTAAGTGTATTAATGATGCGTTCATTCAAAACGTGTCTATTTTTGCGATTGGTTATGCCGAGCATTTCTCTGTAGATAGTGGTGGAGATCAATCTGTTACAAACTCAAACTCAAACTTTGGGGCAAAGTCACTTGTTGCTTCTGGTTTCCGTAAAAATGCCTTCTCTCAAGACGATGTTGGATATATCACTCATATTATTCCACCAAAAGAACTTCCAAACGATGAGGTAGCAATTGAATTTAATGCGATTGATGTCTCAAGGACTGTTTCTGTTGCTAATACTGGAAGGCTTTATCTATACAATGAAACAAATTTAGATAACCCACCAGAGCACGTTCTTGATGGATATAGAATAGGTGCTAGAGAAAATGACACGCTTAATGTTTTAATTTCTAATTCTGGAATAACTACTGAGTATAGTTCTAGAATTGTGATGGGTAATTCTCAGACAAGTTCTGAGAAATCTTTTAATGTAAGAAGAAGTTCCGTTGGAATTAATAGTATTACTTCTAATACTATTAAATTGACTCAAGCACATAGTTTTGAAAATGGAGAAACTGTTCGTGTTATAAGTGATAATGGTCATCTTCCAGATGGATTAAAACCAAATACAGTTTATTATGCAATTACTAGCGGATTATCCACAAACGTGGATATTAAACTTGCAAAAACTCTCAATGATGCAAGAAACTTAACTCCTCTGACTATTAATGCAAATGGGGGAAGTTTAAAGATTCTCAGTAGAGTATCTGATAAGGCTCCAAATGATATTGGACATCCAATTCAATATGATACTAGTGTTGGTCAATGGTATGTTAAAGTCGCTACCGCATCAACAGAGAATAGAATTTATTCTGCTGTATCCGGATTGAGTATTCCGGCAACTTCAAGAACTTATTTTAATCGTAAAAAATATAATAGAAATGCTTCCGATTCAATTTATAGAATTCGTTATGTAATTCCAGCATCTAATGGTGATGTATATGCTAGACCACCAAGTGATGGATTTATTCTTCAAGAATCTAATGATTCTATTGGAGCATCAAATGCAGAAATTCAAACCTATTTTGGTAGCGGTGATTTATCTAATATTAATCAGCAAAGAAACTTCAGATTTATTGCAAATGCTACTTGGAGTTCAAATACAGCAAAGATTACAACTGAATTACCTCATAACTTAAAAGTTGGTTCAGAGGTTGAACTAACAAATATTAAGAGTACATTAAACTCAACAGGTGTAGGAAACTCTGGATTTAATGGTACTTATTCTGTAGTTGGAATTAGCAGTGCAAAGGAATTTAGTGTTTCTTTAGATACTAATCCAGGTACTTTTACAAACAATACTTCATCAAGAAACACTACCCTTCCATATTTTAAGAGAAAGAGATATAATAACATTTACTATATCTACAGAAATCAAGAAGTACAAAAATACATTCCAAATCAGCAAGACGGTGTTTATCATTTAACTTTAGTTAATGCTTCCAATACTCCAGTAGTTTCTCCATTTACGGGAGAAAGTTATTCTCAACCAGTTAAAGAGTTATATCCACAAGTTAACCGTGATAATCCAGTTTCTGATCCGCAAGAAACTAAATCATTTGCTTCTTCTTCTTTAATTGGTGAGGTTGTAGTTGATGATGTTCGTAATAGCATTACAAAAGAAACTGTTTCTAAGTTACTTTTAGATAGTAATGTTGGTATAGGAATTACCAATATCATTTCAAGTTCTGCAACATCTCATAGAATACACACTTCAATAGATCACGGACTAAACAGAGTTACTAAAGTTGAGATTATTACTGGAGAAGAAGGTTCTGGATATATTGAAGGAACATACTATAACGCAAGATTAGTTGGACTTGCTGGTTCTACCACAGGTCAACACGCCACTGCAAAGGTTTCTGTAACTCCTTCTGGAGATGTTGATGAAGTTATAGTTATGGACGGTGGTAGTTCTTACGCTGTTGGCAATGTTCTTCAGGTTGTTGGTATTGCAACAACTACTTCATTTGTTCCTGCAAGAGTAAGAGTTACTCAAATTTATAATAATGTTGGTGATGTAGTTAGAATTTCTGGAGTTTCTTCAGAATCATATCAGGGATATAATAATCTTTACAGAATTACTAACGTTTCTACTGGAGTTGCTAAGAGTTTTACTGCCGAATCTTCAAGTTCAGTTTCTGGTTTTTCTACCACTGGGATAGGTGTAACTGTAACACAAAATGCATTTGTATATTTGACAGGTAAATCAAATAGAATAAGTTCTATTTCTTATAATAATGTTGTTGGACTTGCCACGATAACAACACAAGATAGGCACGGATTCTCTGTTGGAAATAAAGTTAAAATAACTGGTGCAACTCAAAATCTTTATAATGGAGATTTTGTAGTTACCAAGAATCTCAGTTTAACCTCATTTGTAGCTGATATTGGTATTTCTACTAATGTACCATCAACTGCTGGAACGATTTATGTTTATCCAGAAGGAATCACTTCAAATGATGGAGTAATTTCTTCAAATTATGAGAATATTGGTGGTAGAATGAATCCTGTTTATGCGGGAATAACTACTACTCTTTACTTTGGAATTGATGATGAAACTACGGAAGATGTAACTATTCGTGGTATCAATAAACTTGATATTAATATTGGCGACTATTTGCAAATTGATGATGAACTTGTAAGAGTTAAATCAACAGTTTCAAATACTATTGCCGAAGGAGATAATATTACAGTATTCCGTGGTGCTCTGGGTACTAAAGCAACAAGTCACGTTATTAATTCAGTTGTTAGAAGAGTTTCTGTAAATCCAGTAGAATTTAGAAGACACTCAATTATTCGTGCTTCTGGGCATACTTTTGAATATGTTGGATTTGGTCCTGGTAACTATTCTACCGCTTTCCCAGACAAACAAAATCGTCAAATTTCCGCACAAGAAGAACTTCTTGCACAGTCAACCAGAAGAGAAGGTGGCATTAACTTCTACACTGGTATGAATGATAAGGGTATTTCATACTCTGGAAACAAGAAGTTAAGCACAGTTACTGGTCAAGAGGAAATTTTTGATACTCCAATTCAAACTATTACTGGTGAAGATATTGGTAACGATCCAGCATTAAATGTTATTACTCCTATTGAGGGTAATTTTAGTCGTTCAATTAGAGTTGACGGTGGTTCAGACGGAAATGCAACATCTGAGTTTAATGGTCCTGTTATATTCAATGATAAAGTAACTTCAACATCAGATAAAGGACTTGAAGTTACTTCTTTATTCTTACAGGGAGATGTAAAAGTTTCTAGAAAATATACTATTGGAGAATCTACTCCTACTCTTGCTGGAAATCCTGGCGACATTCAATATAATGCAAATCCATCAAATTCTGATTATATTGGTTGGATTTATACAAGTAACAATGAGTGGCAGCAGTTTGGTAAAATTGGAACTGGAGGTGGAGGAGGAGAAGGACAAGCAGGAGTAGGTGTTGGAACTTCTGGTGGATATGTTGGATTTGCAACATTAATTAATTTTACTGGAACTAACATTACTATTACCTCATCATATAATTCCGGAACAGACGTTGCTACTCTTAATTTTGTTGGTCTTGGAACCACTGCAATTTTAGGTAACAATACTGTCGGTGGTTCTTCTGGAAATCGTTGGAATATTTCTCCAATAGTTGGCAGTGATGGTGTAATGGAGATTGGTAGATATATTGATTTCCATAATACTGCAACAGATACTTCTGATTATACATATCGTCTTGATAATAGTTCTAATGGAGTACTAGAAACCTCTGGATCTTTAACTGTAAATTCTAATATTAGTTTAACAGGAACTCTTAATTTTACGAATCTTGGGGATAAGGTAGTTAATTTCTACACTAATTCTGGTGATGATGCATATCTAAGGTTACTTACAAGTTCAACCAATTTTGAAAATGCAATTAGAATGAGAAGAGATGGTGAAGTTGATTTATATTATAACGGAACATCAAAACTGACAACAAGTGCCACTGGAATTACAGTTACTGACACTGTTTCTACTACTAATGTTTCTGCTACAACTATTAATGCAACAAATGGAAGCTTTATTGGAATTGTAACTGCTTCTGATTTAAATTCAAATTCTGATATTAGATTAAAAACTAATATTAAGCAAATTGAAGATCCATTGAGTAAAGTTCTTCAGATACGTGGAGTTGATTTTGATTGGAAGAGTGATAATCGTTCGTCTTCTGGTGTTATTGCTCAAGAAATTGAAGAAGTTCTACCACATCTTGTAAGTGGTGATGAAACAAAATCTGTTAATTATAATGGATTGGTTGGTGTTTTAATTGAAGCAATCAAAGAGCAGCAAAGACAAATTGAAGAATTGAAACAGCAGATTTATAAATAACTAATAACAAAAAGGGTGGAGAGTGAAACCCGATGGCGATTAATAAAAATTTCGTCGTAAAACACGGATTAGAAGTAAATACCGATCTTATTCTTGCAGATGCTGATCAGAATAGAATAGGTATTGCAAAAACTAATCCGCAATATACTCTAGATGTTAATGGTGGTATCGGAGCAACTCATTTAAAAGTTAGCGGTATTACCACCATTAACAATTTATTTCTGGATGGATATGTAAGTATTGGTGGCACGGTTGGAAGTGATAAATCAATATTGATGTCCACTGGTGTGGGAGTTACTTGGTCATCATTAATAAAAAATTCAAGATATTCTGAAGCTGCAGTTGGTCAAGACACATTTTCTTTTACATACTATCCGGGAAGTGTAGAGGTTTATGTAAATGGGGTTCGTCTTGCTCCTAATGAGTTTGTAGCGTCGGATGGAGAAAATGTAATATTAAATGATCCTTGTTTTGGTGGAGAACTTGTTGAAATTCTTTCCGTAGATACTGTTCCAGTTCCTACAAGTGGAGGAACTACAGTTGCCATCGGACTTACTGTTCAAGATGAAGGTTCAACTGTAGGAACTGCTGCATCAATTAGTTTAATTAATTTTGTTGGTGCTGGAGTAACAGTTACAAGCGCAAGTTCATATGGAGTTGATGTAACAATAAATGGTGTTACTAATCCTCCAGGAAAAACCATTTATGTTGCAATGAATGGTAGTGATCTAAATGATGGATTAACACTTGATTATCCGAAGAGAACTATTGAGGCTGCTGTAGGTATAGCAAGTGGTGGAGATACTGTTAAAGTTTCTCCTGGAACTTATGTTGAAAATAATCCATTAGTTTTAGAACCAGATGTATCAATTGAAGGCGCTGAATTGAGAAATTGTATTGTTACTCCAGCAAATCCTGGAAGTGATTTATTCTGGGTTTCAAATGGTAATCATTTAACTGATCTATCTTTCCAGGGGCAACCTTCTACAAGCGGAGCTTCTGTAGTTGCATTTAAACCTCTTGTAGGTGTTGCATCTGATAGATTTTTTGATGCCGCAAGAATGATTAGATATAATTTAGATTTTATTGCATCAGAAGCGGTAGGATATTTAACGAGTACCGATTATAGATCACCAGCATTTACATTATCCGGTGGAGATTATACTTCTTGTAAGGATGATGTTAAAGATATCTTTAGAGCAGTTTGCTACGACATCACAAGAGGAGGAAACTCTAAGTGTGTAGGTGCAGGTCTTTCTTACTATAATGGAGGAACTCTTCAGCATATTGTTGGAGTAAAGACCGAAACTATTGATACAATTCGATATGCCGCTGGAATTGCAAAATCTTGCATCAATAACGTTCTATGGAATGGGAATTATCAAACTGAATTTACTCAGGTTAGAGATTTAAGTATGCAACCTGATGGTGCATATGGAAATCAAAGTATTGATGGTTGTGCAAATGTAGTTTCTGCTATCAATTCTTGTGTTGGTATTGTCACAACGATTATTGGTATTGGAACAACCGCTATTGGAACTTTATTTAACAGAACTTATCCGGGAAATTCTGGTATTGGAACTACAAATCCTAATGATCCCTCTTTTATTCCTGGTGTTGGAAATGTAACAAAGGGACCATACATTCGTAACTGTACCAATTTTATTCCTGATAGTATAGGAATGAATGTAAATGGATTCTATGCAGAACCTGGTGATAAAGATGATATGGGAATTACTGGTATGATGAGTGTTGACTCATATACACAGTACAATCAGGGTGGAATTGGAGTAAAAATTTCTAATGGTGCTTATGCTCAGTTGGTCTCTATATTTACAATTTGTGATGATCAGGCAATTGTAACAGAAAGTGGTGGACAGTGTGATATTACTAACTCAAACTCATCCTTTGGAACTTACGGATTAGTTTCTGATGGATTAAGTTTACCGTCAACAAAATCCGGATATCATTATACTGGAGAAGTTGCTGGTATTTCTTCTGAGGGTGATTTGACGATTTCTATAAGTGGAATTGGAAAAGAGAGACCATATTCTGGCCAAGCAGTATATTTTGATGAATTATATTATGAAGTTGAAAGTGTAACTATCCTTAACGGAGGATCTGGATATACTAGTGCTCCAACAGTTATGTTCTTAGGTGATGCTTCTGGACCTTCCGCAATTAATGCAGAAGCTTTTGCAGAAATCACAAATGGATCTGTTAGTACTATTAATCTGATTGGTAGTGGAAGAAATTATCGTTCTGGAGATTCACCTACAGTAACTTTTGATCCATCTCTTGGGGGAATATCCGCAGTTGTAAACTTGAGACCTATTTACTATCAGGTTCGTTCAGCAACTCCCCCTTCTGCGGGAATTTCTACAATAACTCTTGCAAATCCATTGAATAATGATGTTGGAATTGGTACTACGGCATTTTTCTTCCGTCAAAGTTTGCAAATCGTATCTTCTCACTCGTTTGAATATATTGGTGCCGGAAATACAATAGAGTTAGCAAGACCATCAAAGGGTGGAGTAACTATTCAAGCAAATGAAGTTGTTAAGACAAATGGTGGTGAAATTGTATATACAAGCACTGATCAGGATGGAAACTTTGCAATTGGTGATGGATTAGTTATTGATCAGGCAACTGGAACAATTCGTGGAAGATCGTTTGAGCGTAGTTTACTAAATACTGTAACACCATTTATTATCGCTTTAGGGGCAAAATAAGAGATGGCAGCATTAGCACTTAATACATATAAAACTTTTAGGCAAGAAGTAACTACGGGAATTACCACAGTATATACTGTTCCTAATGGCGTGTCTTCAATTCATTTATTTTCTGCCATTGCCAACACTTCTGCTGGAATTGCAACAGTTACTGTTTATCATAACAGAGGTGGAGTTCAATATGAACTCTGTAAAAATACAAGAATACCTACCACTGATACTTTAAGTCCTATTAGTGGAAGTTTAGTACTTGAAGTTGGTGATAAAATTGAAGTACAAGGTCAATCAAATAGCTCTATGAAGTTTACTCTTAGTGTTCTGGAATCTGCAAAGTAAGTAAATGGCTCAGTTAAGTAGTGGTCAGGTTATAGGTGCTGATGGTCAGTTTATCTCTCTTGAAGAGACGGAGAGATATCTTGGAATACCAACTAGTACTGGATACGTATTAGCATCTACTGATGGTGGTATAAGATATTGGACTGAAAACGGTGCTCAGGGAACTACTGGAACTCAGGGAACGACAGGTTCTCAAGGTCTTCAGGGTATTCAGGGTATTCAGGGTACTGCAATTCAAGGGACTACAGGTTCTCAAGGAACAACGGGTGCTCAAGGAACTGCTGGTGCTCAAGGAATTCAAGGTATTCAGGGCACTTTAGGTGAAACTGGAACACAAGGAACAACGGGTTCTCAAGGAACAACGGGTGCTCAAGGAACAGAAGGTTCTCAGGGTATTCAGGGTATTCAAGGTACTTTAGGTCAAACTGGAACTCAAGGTACTGTTGGTATTCAAGGTTCTGGTGGAACTCAGGGGGCTACTGGTGCTCAGGGAGTTCAAGGAAGACAGGGTGTTCAGGGCACTGTAGGATCTCAAGGAACTGGAGGAACTCAAGGTGCCACAGGTGCTCAAGGTCAGCAGGGTATTCAGGGTATTCAAGGAAGACAGGGAACAACAGGATCTCAGGGTACTACAGGTCTTCAAGGTACGGGAGGAACTCAAGGAACTAACGGCAATCAAGGTCTCCAAGGTATAACTGGATCTCAGGGAGTTGAAGGTGCTCAAGGTACTGATGGTTCTCAGGGAACTACAGGTGCTCAAGGTGCCACAGGTGCTCAAGGTCAGCAGGGTATTCAAGGTACTGCAATTCAGGGCACTGGGGGAACACAAGGTGCCACCGGTGCTCAGGGACAACAAGGCATTCAAGGTATTACCGGTGCTCAAGGTGTTCAGGGTAGACAAGGAACTACAGGTGCTCAGGGTACAACAGGTGCTCAAGGTGCCACAGGTGCTCAAGGTCAACAAGGTATTCAGGGCATTCAAGGTACTGCAATTCAGGGTACTGGAGGAACTCAAGGTGCTCAAGGAGTTCAAGGAATTCAGGGTACTGGAACACAAGGAACCACCGGTTCATCCGTTACAATTGTCGGATCTATTCCATCTAAAACTTCTGGAATTGGATCTACTGTTTTAACTAATCCATTTACAGATAATCTTTATTCTTGGTATCCACCATCAACTGGAGATGGTGTAATTGCACAAGATACAGGAAATCTATGGGTATTTGATGGAACTATTTGGAATGATGTTGGGAAAATAGTTGGTCCTCAAGGAATTCAAGGTATTCAAGGAACTTCAATTCAAGGAACTACTGGATCTCAAGGTGTTCAGGGGAGACAGGGAGTTCAAGGTTCAGTAGGTGTTCAAGGAGCAACAGGTGCTCAGGGTCAACAAGGTATTCAGGGTATTCAAGGTACTTCAGTTCAAGGTACTGGAGGAACTCAAGGTACTCAAGGAGCTCAGGGTGCAGTAGGTGCTCAAGGGCAGCAGGGTATTCAGGGTATTCAGGGAACTTCTGTTCAAGGAACTGGGGGTACTCAAGGAACTACCGGTCCTCAAGGTCAACAGGGTATTCAGGGTATTACAGGTTCTCAAGGTGTTCAAGGAAGACAGGGTATTCAAGGTTCTACGGGAGCACAGGGAACTACAGGTCTTCAAGGTACGGGAGGAACTCAAGGAACTAATGGTGCTCAAGGTCTTCAAGGAATTGCTGGATCTCAGGGTTCTGGAGGAACACAAGGAACTACAGGTGCTCAGGGTACAACAGGTGCTCAAGGTGCCACAGGTGCTCAAGGTCAACAAGGTATTCAGGGCATTCAAGGTACTGCAATTCAGGGAACTACAGGTTCTCAAGGAACTACGGGTACTCAAGGTGCTACAGGTGCTCAGGGTATTCAAGGTATATCAGGTTCTCAGGGTTCTGGAGGAACACAGGGAACTACTGGTTCTCAAGGTACTACTGGCACTCAAGGTGCTACTGGGGCTCAAGGTCTTCAGGGTATTCAAGGAAGACAGGGAACAACAGGATCTCAGGGAACAACAGGATCTCAGGGAACTACTGGTGCTCAAGGTGCCTTAGGTTCTCAGGGTATTACTGGATCTGGAACACAGGGCACTACTGGTGTTCAGGGTGCAACAGGTACTCAGGGTGCCACAGGTACTCAAGGTCAGCAAGGTATTCAAGGTATTCAAGGTACTGCACTTCAAGGAACTCAAGGTGTTCCTGGAGGAACTGGACCTCAAGGTGCTCAAGGTATTCAGGGGGCTCTTGGACCACAAGGATCTCAGGGTATTCAGGGAAGACAGGGTATTCAAGGTACTTCAATTCAAGGTTCAACGGGACCTTCAAACACACTTAACTCCACTGCAGTAACAACAAATGCTACTTTCTATCCAGTATTCGTTGCTGGAATTGGTGATCAAACACCAAGTATAAGAACTGCAGCAACTGCATTTAGTTTTAATCCTTCTACTGGAACATTAACTGTTACTGGTGATGTAAACTCTGGTTCTGACATTAGAGTAAAAGAAAATATTGTTAATATTACTAATGCACTTGAAACAATTAGAAATATTAGAGGAGTTAAATTCAATTGGAAGGAAAGTGGAAAACCATCACTTGGTGTAATTGCACAAGAACTTGAAAATATTATTCCTGAATTGGTAAGTGGAGATCAAAATAAAACAGTAAATTATAGTGGATTAATTCCTGTTTTGATTGAATCTATTAAAGAATTGGTAACAAGAGTGGAAGTTCTTGAAGCAAATTCTAAATAATAATATAAGGAGAGAGCAATGTCCATAACCAGAAATAGAGAACTTTCACAATTTGGATCCTTTCTCTATATTACTGATTCAACTCAAAGTATTGCGATTACTGAAGGTGCATCTGGATTTGTTGGAATTGGTTCAACTATTCCCACTACAAAACTTGATGTTTATGGTGGAATAAGAGCATCGGGAGTGATTACTGCTTCTTCTTTTTATGGCGATTTAGTTGGAACAGCAACAAGTGTCCTAACAATTGACCCAACTCTTAGTTGGAATACTTCTGGTATTATTACTGCTTCTGCATTTTATCTTAATGATATTCCTTTAGTAAATGCAGAACTTCAAACTTGGTCAGTCGGTTCTGGAAATACCATTTATCGTTCTCTTGGAAATGTTGGAATAGGAACATCTATACCAACACAAAAACTTACGGTAGTTGGTAATGTTTCTGCTGGTCAATTTATTTCAACAGTTACAACGGGAACGCAACCTCTTAGCGTTTTATCTCAAACACTTGTTACCAATTTAAACGCAGATTATTTAAGAGGTAAAACTCCACCTTCTGGAAATATTGTTGGAACTACAGATACTCAAACTCTTACAAATAAAACTCTAACCAGTCCATCATTAACTTCTCCAGTAGTTACTTCTGGTGGTATTGATGTTAATGGTGGAGTTATTCTTGATGGATCAACTTCAGGTTCTACTACACTACAAGCATCCGCAACTGCTTCCGGAACATTAACTCTTCCTGCAGCAACTGACACTTTAATTGGAAGAAATACTACAGATACTCTTACAAATAAAACAATTTCAGCAGGTTCTAATACTATTTCTGGACTGACAAATTCTAATTTGTCTGGATCTGCTGGAATTACCAACGCAAATCTTGCAAATTCTACTATCTCTGGAGTTTCATTAGGAAGTACTTTAAGTAGTTTAACTGCGGGTAGTTACATAACTTATACCACTGGAACAACTTATAATGGTTCTACAGCAAGAACTATTAATGTAAATGCATCTACAACTGGAAGTGATAATATTGTTGCTCGTGATGCAAGTGGAGATTTCAGTGCTGGTACTATTAGTTGTGCATATTTAAATGCTACTTTTGATGTAACTGCAGCAAATCTTAACTCAAATTCTGATAAAAGAATTAAGGAAAATATAGAAACTTTTGATAATGCACTTGAAACAATTAATTCTTTAAGAGGAGTTAATTTTACTTGGAAGAGAAATCAAGAACCTTCTATTGGTGTGATTGCTCAAGAACTTGAGCAGGTTCTTCCTCAACTTGTGAAAGATGGAGATATTAAATCTGTAAATTATAATGGATTGATTGGTGTTCTAATACAAGCAGTTAAAGAATTATCGGAAGAAGTACAAGAACTCAAATCAAAAATCTCATAAATAATACTTGTAATGCCGAGTGGGGACACGAAGATGGCAAAGAGAAACCTTATCCATTTGAGGTCGGGGAGGTAAATAATGGCAATTCAAATTAGTGGAACTAATGTTATTGATAACAATCGTAGAATTGCGATTGGTGTATCATCAATATATGGGGAAGTGACTGCTGGCGGAACTCAAACTATTTCAAATAGAGAGATAATTTATGTAACTTCTGATAGTCAAACAATTACTCTACCTACAACTGCTAATCCAGGAAATGAAGTTGAAGTAGTGGTTGGTAATTATACTGCTGTTGCTATATCAACAGCAGGTAGTACTAATAGAATTATGGGACTTAATGAAAATATGACGATTGATGTTGCATATGCACCTGTAAGATTAATTTATATTGATGCTACCCGTGGTTGGGTTATTTCTTAATTAAAAAGGAGGATAAAATAAATGTCAAACTTAAGTCAATTTTTTTCGGGTGCGAATACTAACATCGCATTGGTTCCTATTGAACTTTTTATGGTTGCCGGTGGTGGAGGTGGCTCCGCTGGCGGCCCAGCTGGGCCAGGCCTGGGTGGCTCAGGCGGCGGCGGTGGAACAGTTATGTATAAAAAAACATTTGCAATTATTGGAAAATCATATACAATTTCAGTAGGTGCTGGTGGTGCTGCTGGGTCTAATGGAAGTAATACAAGTTTTGCAAATGAAATAGTCATGGGTGGAGGTGGAGGTGCTACATATAATGCATTTGGACCAGCTCCTACACCTTGGGTTGATGGTAGAATTTTTGCTCCTTCAGGTGGTTTAAATAACAATGGTGCCCCGTATCCGGCGTATGGTAATGTTATTGAACAACGTCAATTTATTAATAGGACAACTGATATTAATGTATCTTCTGATGGTTTTTATACAATTTGTGGATTTAGCACAGAATATATACCTTACCCTGTTAATAATTACGGTGGAAGTGGTGCAGGAACTCCTACGTATGGCAGTCCAAGTCCATTCATTGCTGGGTCTTTTGGTGGTTATGGCGTTCCTGCTTATATCATTGGTATAGCTTCTACTATTGCAGGCGGAGGAGGAGGAGGAGGTTACGGTCCAACTGCTGGCGGAGCACCTGGTAATGATGGAGGAGGAAATGGCTCCAGCACAGGTATTGGTGGTACTGCAACTGTAAATACCGGAGGCGGTGGCGGTGGCGGTGGCACCTCCAACAACGGCGGTGCTGGAGGATCTGGATTTGTAGTTGTTCGTTATCCTACGTCATGGGCTGCAGCAACAGTTACTGGTAATACTCCAACTCCTGCCCAACCTGGATATAATGTGTATCGTTGGAACTCTGGCCCAGGAACAATTACTTTCAACGCAACATAATTATAAGGAGAAATAAAATGGCACATTTTGCACGATTAGATGAAAATAATGTAGTTCAGGAAATTCTCGTTGTAAACAATGAATATTTAAAAGATGAAAATGGAAATGAAGTAGAATCTCTTGGTATTGCTCACATGGAGTCAGTTCATGGTGGCCGATGGATTCAAACATCTTATAATTCTAATATTAGGTATAGATTTGCTGGAATTGGTTGTATATATGATGAAAATTTAGATGCTTTTCTTCCCCCTAAACCACAGCAATCTTGGGTTTTAAATCAAGAAACATATACATGGGAACCACCAATACCTATGCCATCTAATACTCTTCCAGATGGATCCATTTATTTTTGGAATGAAGAAACTGTAAATTGGATTGTTATTCAGGTTGATTAGTAATTTTTGATTGCTTATTTGATAATAATAATATATAATGTTATTGAATAAAAAAATAAGGAGTTGAAAGTGGCTTTTCAATCTATATGGTACTATACCAATCTACCGAATAAAATTGTAGATATTATAGAAGAAGATCTTGCAGAAAAATTTGACCCACAATTACAAGATTCTAGAGTGGGCGGTGGTGATTATGGAACTGTAGATAAAGATAAAAGAAACGCGAAAAATGCTTGGGTTCCAACAAATCACTGGATTGCTGGATTTGTTTGGCATTATGTACAAAGAGCAAATCGTGAGAATTTTTTATACGACCTAACAAATATTGATGGAGAATCACTTCAATATACTGTATATGGAGAAGGTGAATATTATGGATGGCATAACGATGCCGGACTTGCATCTTATTATAAACCAATGTCTGGCGGAAATAGAGGACACGGAGAAGCAATTGCCACCGATTTTATTAACGAAAACTGTGAAAAGGTAAGAAAACTTTCTTTTAGTTTGTTACTTTCAGATCCAGATACTTATGAAGGAGGAAATTTACAGTTTATTGATGAATCCGGAAAATCTTATATTGCACCAAGACAAAGAGGAACCATTATTCTTTTTGATTCCAGAACACAACATAGAGTTCAAAAGGTAACTAAAGGTGTCCGTAAGAGTATTGTTGGTTGGACAGTCGGGCCTCGTTTTCGTTGAGTTGGAGTTAAATTATGGCAGAACAAATGACTCAAGAGCAAATTGACTTTCAAGAAAGAGTCAATGCTAATACTTCACCCACAAACAATGAACAATTTGATCGTGATGGATATTTAGTTTTAAGAAACTTATGGGATCCTCAAGATTTTTATTGTCCTCCACCAGAAATTAAAGGTAAGTATGATTATTACGGAAAACTTGAAAAGTTTTCTAATCAACCTGTAGAAAATCAAGTAGAAGGTTCTACTTCAAGGTATTATTATCCACCTTATAAGTATGCTCATTCTCAAATTAGATTAAAACTTGAAAAAGAAATAGGTAAAAAACTTTATAATACTTATTATTATGATCGTTTTTATAATCCAGGACAAGAATTAACAAATCATGCAGATCGTCCTGCTTGTGAAATTTCTGTGACTATTCACGTTGGAACGAATGCAAAAACTCCTTGGCCGATTTGGATTAAAACTCCAGATACTTATGATGATCCCGTTAATAAAACAAATATTCTTAAAAAAGGTGAAAATCGCTCAGTGATTCTTAATCCTGGTGATGGGATGCTTTATAAGGGGTGCGAACGTCCCCATTGGAGAGAACCAATGGCAAGAGAATATAGAAGAACTTGGTATGGTAGAAAGGTAGAGATAGAAGGATTATATTATCATCAAATTTTCTTTCATTATGTCCTCTCTGATGGTTATAGAGCAAATCACGCAGGAGACCGATAATAAAGGTATTAGTCCTCTTGAGAAATCAAGAGGATTTTTTTTTATGTCAATAAATAATTAAAAGTATAATATTTAAAAAATGGCTGTTCCAGCAGTTAATATTGTTATAGAGCAGGGAACTGATTATCAAGAAGTTTTTACTGTTAATAATCCCGATGGAAGTCCTTTAGATTTAACAGGACACACTGCGACTGCAAAGATAAGAAAATTTCCAGAATCTGTTTCTTATACTTCTTTTGGTGTTGGTATCGTAACTGCTGCAGGGCAAATTGTTGTATCTCTTGCTAATACTGTTACCGATGATCTAAAACCAGGAAGATATTATTATGATGTTATTACCACAACTTCTGGAGGAAAGAAAGTAAAAGTAGTTGATGGAATGGCTCTTATAAAAGCAACTGCGTCACTCTAATGCCTACGGTAACGATTGGAAGTACTGGTTATAATGTAATAGGATCTGGGAGTAATTCTTCAACAGTTTCTCTTGGATCCACTTCTTATAATGTAACTGCTGGTTATGTACCTTCCTTAAAAGTTACAAGAGAAGCAGATAGCCTTCAGGGTATTCAAGGTATCCAAGGACTTCAGGGTATTCAGGGAATTCAAGGACTCCAAGGTATTCAAGGTGCTCAGGGACTTGATGGTGCTTTTGCTGGCCAAGGAATTCAGGGTATTCAAGGTATCCAAGGAATTCAAGGTCAACAAGGACTTCAGGGAACTCAGGGTCAACAAGGAATACAAGGTCAGCAAGGAATCCAGGGAATTCAAGGTCAACAGGGACTTCAGGGAATTCAAGGTCAACAGGGACTTCAGGGAATTCAAGGTCAACAGGGAATACAAGGACAGCAAGGAATTCAGGGTCAACAGGGAATTCAAGGAATTCAGGGTCAGCAAGGACTTCAGGGAATCCAAGGTCAACAAGGAATCCAAGGTATTCAGGGGATTCAAGGTCAACAAGGACTTCAGGGAATCCAAGGTCAACAAGGAATCCAAGGTATTCAGGGGATTCAAGGTCAACAAGGACTTCAAGGAATCCAAGGACAGCAAGGAATCCAAGGTATTCAAGGAATTCAAGGTCAACAAGGACTTCAAGGTATTCAGGGACAACAGGGTATCCAAGGTATTCAAGGTCAATTTGGCATTCAAGGAGACCAGGGGTTACAGGGGGTTCAGGGAGAACAAGGAATTCAAGGTATTCAGGGAATTACCGGTTCTCAAGGAACTCAAGGACTTCAGGGAAATCAAGGTATACAGGGAATTCAAGGAGTTCAAGGATTAACAGGAGATACTTATTGGGTCCAAACTGATGTTGGTATTAATACTTTATCAAATGTTGGAATTGGCACAACAAATCCAACAGAACAATTAACAGTATTGGGGTCTGTTGGTATTGGTGGGAGTTTGATATTTAATGATAGTGCAGGAATTTCTACTGTAATCGTTGCAATAGGTACAGAAAGATTCCTCCAAAACATCATCATAGATTGCGGAGAATATTAATAAATATCTAAAACTCCAATAAATATTGGGTTGTTTTGCGGTATATACCACCATCTTAAATTGAATGATAAATACAGATCCTATCGTAAGGATTCTTAGATCCTCAGTTCCCGGTAAGAAACCAACAGTAGAGCAGCTGCTTACGGGAGTACTTGCAGTCAATACTTATGATGGTGATTTATATACATTAAGAGATCGCACTGGGGTTGGCACTGATGTTGTTAATCTTGGTGCTGGATCAAGAGTCACTAATATTCTTTATGTAACTGAAGATGGAAACGACACAAACACAGGAAAAAAACTTGGAGACGCAAAGGCAACAATCAGAGGAGCACTCACATCAGCAACAACAGGAACAGTTATTAAAGTTAGTGCTGGATCTTATGTAGAAAATAACCCCTTAGTTATTCCCGAACAAGTATCAATCGTTGGAGATAGTTTAAGGGAAGTATCAGTATCTCCACAAAATGCAGGTGAAGATTTATTCCACGTTTCAAATGGAAATTATATTGCTGAGATGTCTTTTACTGGAACTTTAAATTCAGGAAAGGCAGTTTTTGCATTTAATCCAGAAGAAATAGGATACTTTGATCAATCACCATACGTTCAGAATTGTACCAATTTTATTCCAAATAGTATTGGAATGAAGATTGATGGAAAGAAAGCAATTGGACCATTAAAATCAATGGTCGTTGACTCCTATACTCAATACAATCAAGGTGGTATAGGAGTTTCAATTACTAACGAAGGTTATGCTCAGTTAGTTTCTATATTTACGATTTGTAATGACGTTGCAATCTTCTGTGGGACTGGAGGTGCTTGCGACTTAACAAACTCTAACTCATCATTCGGTAACTATGCACTTGTTGCTGATGGAGTTGGTCCTTTAAAATATACTGGAATTATTACTGCAGCATCTCCAGCAAATGATGATACTTTTGTTTTAAATTTAAACGTTCCAACATTAAATATCACCTCTGCAAGATATGATAATGTAAGTGGAATTCTAACTGCAACGACAGATTCTCCGCATAAGTTCTCAGTTGGAATGGGTATTTCAATTGCTGGACTTGGTTTTACCTGCCCTTCTGGTCCAGGAATTGTAACCTATCCATCAGGAAATAAAGGTTATATCTTTGAAACAGTTACAGTTGCTCCAGGAAGATATGTTGATTCTTATAATTTAATTCAAGCAAATCGTCAAGAAATTATTGATACTGCTTATGCTGGTATTTCTTCAGTTTATCCATCTTTTGTTAACCCAAGTCCAGATAAGTGTAAGAGGGATATTGGTTATATTGTAGATGCTGTTTCTACTGATGTAAGAGATTTTACAAGTAGAAATACAATTGAAGCAACAAAGGCATATTTTAATTATTCTGGGTCTTCACTTATTGTAGGAATTTCAAGCGAAGTTCCACAAACAATTGTTGGGTTTAGTTCAGCAAGAGATTTAATGAAACTTGCGATTACAAATAATCTTACAAATAAAGATTTAACAATTGCACCAGATCCACTCACTGGAAGTAACACAAGTCCTGCATCTTGTGCAGATGTTCAGTCATTTATTGATAACCTTGTTGGTATTGTAACGACAAGATTAGATGCTGGAAATATTACAGGAGTAAATGCACTTCCTGTAGTATCAGCAGCAAGTACAACATTCAGTGTTTATGTTGGAGTATCAACTTTATCTCACACTTATAATTCAGGTGGAACTGCAAAGATTAATGTTTCTAGACCATTTGATGGTCAAGTCATTTATTTTGAAAGATTGTATTATACAATAGGTGGAGTAACTGTTGGTTCTGGCGGAACTGGGTACTCTGAAAATGTTGATGTAACGATTGAATCTCCGGAAAGTCCTTGGGGAATTCCTGCAACTGCTGTTGCTGAGGTAAGGGATGGAAAAGTAATATCAGTTGAAATGGTTTCAAATGGAAGAGGATATACTACTACTCCAAAAGTTACTTTTGGGTCTCCTACTGTTGGAATAAATACTGCTACGGGTACTGCTATTCTTATTCCAACTTACTATAGTATTATAAGTTCAACTCCAGTTTCTTCTGGAATTTGTACAATTACTGTAAATGATAATGTACCATATGGTGTTGGAGTTGGAACTGAGGTGAATTTCTTTAAGCAAAGTAGAGTATTAGCATCTGGTCATTCTCTTGAATATATTGGTTCTGGAACTGATATTGCAAAAGCACTTCCTGCAAATGGTGGAGTTCCGATACAAGTAAATGAAACTGATGGAAGAAATGGTGGATTAGTTGTATTTACTTCAACAGATCAATCAGGAAACTTTAGAATTGGTGATGGTGTCGTAATTAATCAGCAAAATGGAACGATTAGTGGAACGTTTTATTCTAAGAGTTTATTTTCAACAATGACACCATTTATTCTTGCATTAGGAGGAGATTGATAAATGCCATTAGCACTTAATGTATTCCAAACAGTTACAGCAGTTGTATCCACAAGTCCTACAATAGTTTATACAGCTCCTGTTGGATATACGGGAGTTATTCTTTTAGCACAAGTTGCAAATATTGGTGCAACTTCTGAAGATGTAACTTTAGTTCATCGCAGAGGTGCAACAGATACAAGAATGTTAAAAAATTATCCAATTTCTGCAAGTGATACTGCAAATCTTCTTTCTGGAAAATTAGTATTGGAAAGTGGCGACAAACTTGTAATATATGGTAGCAATGCTACTAATCTTGAATTTCTTGCAAGCATCTTAGAGACACTCAACTAATATAAAGTCAAATGGCAAAGTACCTCAGCAATCGCCAGAAAAATTTAAGAATTGGTATTAATTCTTATACAGAAAACAATACCGTATTAGAAGTAACTGGAAAGGTTGGTATTGGTACGACAAATGCAACACAAGAATTAGATGTAAATGGAAATATTCGTCTTCGTTCTGGTCTTTATGATGGAAATAATCAAGTAGGTATAGCAGGAAGTATTTTAGTATCTACTGGTAGTGGTGTCAAATGGGATTCTCCGACAGGAGCTGGATCTCAGGGTATCCAAGGTTCTCAAGGTATTCAAGGTATTCAAGGTACAGGAACTCAAGGTACTCAAGGTTCTCAAGGTATCCAGGGTTCTCAAGGTATTCAAGGTATTCAAGGTACAGGAACTCAAGGTACTCAAGGTTCTCAAGGTATCCAGGGTTCTCAAGGTATCCAGGGTATTCAAGGTACAGGAACTCAAGGTACTCAAGGTTCTCAAGGTATCCAGGGTATTCAAGGTACAGGAACTCAAGGTACTCAAGGTTCTCAAGGTATCCAGGGTA
>Ga0208784_1000032_pt1 | contig 60754 bp, 66 predicted proteins | sample DEB19_08_DNA_FD_184531 | JGI IMG/M metagenome (GOLD analysis project Ga0208784, IMG submission 184531) | Aqueous microbial communities from the Delaware River and Bay under freshwater to marine salinity gradient to study organic matter... | ecosystem: Environmental > Aquatic > Marine > Coastal ... | reverse complement strand
GGTGGAGGTTCCCGCTCCGTTCATTGTTTCATTGACAAACAAACGGGTCAAATGTATAAATCTGCCTCTTGGAAAGCACCTGCAAAGGGTGTAAGATACGACCTGCGAGTTATCACTGACCGCGAATGGTTGTTTGAGAACGCAGATTGGAGTGCCGGGTATTTGTATGCTCGTTGAATAATGTGACTGGATGTGTTATACTTCTAAATAGAAATGTAACGCATCCAGTCATATGAAACTCATTCCAAACTATCCAGAATACTCTATCACAACCGATGGAAAAGTGTTCTCACACAAAAAACCAGGAGGAAACGGTAGAGGTAAAGTTCTTGACTATTCTTACAAGAGAGAGTTAGAACCAAGAACAGACAGAAAAGGTTATCTAAAGGTCGTTCTTGAGGCAGGAACTGATAGGTCAAGACACACAAGTATTCATAGATTAGTAGCAGAAACTTTCATTCCAAATCCTCACAACTACGATACAGTTAATCACATTAACGAGGATAAAACTGATAACAGAGTTGATAACTTGGAATGGATGAGTAATGCTGATAATGTAGAATACTCACAAGCAAAAACCCGTTTGATTGAAACACCAACTGGCGAAACTATTGAAATCACAAATCTTACAAAATGGTGTCGTGAAGTGTTAAATCACTCCTCATCTGGAACGATGTTAAGAACTCTGCGAAATCCCAGAACAAGTTGTAAAGGTTATCGTCTCATTCGTTGATTATGACTATACTTAACCGCATCAATCTCACGCAAAATGAGGACAACTGAAATGATTACAGAATACACATCACAACGCATTGATTTTAATGCTTGGTTGAAACAATGTCCCGTTCAGTGGAAATGTCGTTTCGGCAATCTTGGTCAAGAAGATTATGCTGTTTATGAGTTTCATTTTGATGATGATGAGGATGAAGAATGACTAACACTGGTTATACTCTCAACCGTGTTAATCTGACGAAGGATGAAGAAACATGTATTCTTCATTTCTTACGTCAAGCAGAAGAATGTGGGTATCCTAGTTGTAACGAACCGTGGTATCCAGTTATTAACAGTATCTTCCGCAAGTATTATGATAGTGATGTAAAAGAGGCACAACCCTGGCAGACTCTATGATTCTCACTTGCGTCTCACTGAGAACCCTGTCCAGCACTAGATCAAAAACCCGATTTTTCTGCAATTCTACTGCAAAGGTGCCCTAGGTCATTCTCTGCAGTAAAAACGTCAATTTTTTCTAAAGTATAAACAAACTCATGAAGTACATCGTTGAACTCTACGTTGGTGGCAAAGTCTTCAAAGAAGAAGTACAAGCAACCAACCCTAAAGATGCCCGTGAAACTGCACAAGCACGAAATCCTCATGCTAGGGTAGTTGGTGTGAACGTAAGTTTCAGGTAATTAAAGTTACGATCGTCCAAAGTGTACCTATAGTATGAGAAACACTTTCACCGTCCGCTTTGACTCCAACGCTCTGGATTCTCCAGAGTACATTGGACCTTTCTACTCTGAAGATGACGCACAAAACTATTGCGATGCCCGCAATGATTCGTTATCACTCTCAGGTGTTCCTTCCTGGGTTGCTTGTTACTCTGTTGTTGATTGATGATGACACAAACTCAATGGGACGACATTTACACTTCACTCTACGAAGTGTATGAGAAAGTATCACTGAAGGATGAGCAAACCCGCTCTACTATTGGTGATGCACTTGACCGACTGATTGACATTAACCCTCGCAACAAAAACTGATTATGTTCCGCACACTTTCTGAACTTCGTGACTCTATCAACCAAATGATTGAGCAACAAGGTGAGAACGCTGCTTGTGCTGCGTTTGTATATACTGGAGAGGATGTCTTTGAGTTTGATGATAATGATAATGAAGTGCGTTTCTCTAAAGTTCTCACTGAAGATGTGCTCTGTGATGTAGGTGGTTCTTCCTACATTTATGAGCAGATTGGTGAAATGATTGATGATTACATTCGTATGCGTAAGGGTATGGAAATCTATCAGGAATCTGTGAAATGACTTTAACAACCACACAAATTGATGCTCTAGTTGCCCTGATTGAGTATCATCAAGATGAAGGATGGTATAACATGATTGAAACTACGGGTCTTCTTGCCTATGAAGGTGGAGAACTTCGTAGAGAACTTCTCAAAATGCGTGAAGAGGTTTGATGATGACTAACGAACAAATCCTACAACTTGCTGAAAATTACAAGTTCTGTTGTCGTGATGAAGATGACATTAAAGACTGGAAAGTAATTCCTTCTCTTATTCTTGAGTTTGCCCGAGCAATGTATGATGAGGGTTATGATAGAGGATACGATGAAGGTTACTCAAATTGTTCTCTTGACATGGGAGATGAGAATGTATGACTTACTCTAACCTCTCCAAGATTCGTCCTAAACTTCGCACACAAGGTAACATCACTGGCAACTTTGGTCGCCCAAAATCTAAAGCGGGTTCGCCTCTTAATGAACTTGGAATGACTGCTGCTGATGTAGTCAAATGCCCCACACAAGATGAGTATTTGAATCGTTTGTATTATGCGTTTGACAATACCACAGACGACAAACTCAAAAAGTTCATTTATCAGGAGATTCGTAAGATACACATTCAGCGTGGAAGTTGGTAGGTATTAAAGTTACGATCGTCCAAAGTGTACCTATGGTATGAGCAACCCTAACATCGTTTCCGAAATCTACTCCTACCACACGAATTGGAAGGAAGGTAAAGTCAATCAAATGTGGATTGAGCAAATCACTGATAAAGAGTGTGACAATCTCTACGTTGCTGTTGCACACAATCCCCGCAATGGTTCTACAATGGAGATGAGCAATCCCCGCACATCTTATCACGAAACTCTAAACTGGGTTCGTGGTTTCTGTGGCACTTTCTGTATTCTCAACTGATGCGATTTGCTTTCCTTTTTGCTACACTTTTCTTTGGTATTCACATCGGTTCGAATGCTATTGCAACCGTGAGTGAGTATCAAGAACGCCAAGCAGATCGTTTCTGCGAAATCAACACCAACTACTGCAAATGATGCAATTCCAAGTTACTGAAATTGAGTTTGATTTTGATGATCCTGATGAAGAGTTCACTCAGCATCATTATGATAAAGTTACTGAAGAATCTCTAGGTTTTTGGGAAGCAGATGATGAAGATGATCTAGTTGAAGAGATCACTTGCGCAACTGGTTGGTGTATCAAATCCATTGATTATCGTATCATTCTGAAATGAAACACTCCAACACGGTTCGTATCATCGACCGCCTCAATCTGTTCCCTGAGACTAAAGGTAAAGCACGCTACATCACCGTCAAAACATATAATCATGCGATGGAGATTGTAGATGAACAGAATAAACTTGGCAACATTGCTGTCCTGATAAACTGGTGATTTCCCTTCCTAATCCTAAAACAAAAATGACTCTTACTTCCGAACAACTGAACGATCTCATCGAACGCTATTGTGATCGCGTTGTTGATGAAATGGACACGAAATCCATGGAACAAATGCTCTATGAACTGTTGGTCGATTCTTTTCAACAATCCAATGAGAATGATATGGAAGAACTTATCACTTCCATCTATGATGAGGAGTATTATCAGGAACTGGTTGAAAGTGTAACACAAGACTCTTAATTCTTTTGAATTAAAGTTACGATCGTCCAAAGTGTACCTATGGTATGAGCAACACTAACTACAACGCAAATCCTTACAAACAGCAGATCCTCGATAAGGGTCGTGATCTGCCCAAATCTTCTGCTTCAAAGCGTACCTTTCCTCTGACGATTGGACTCCGAACCTATCACACTGAGGAACAATATCAGGAAGCACTTGCTAATTTCATGAACGGTTATTGATGATGTTTTCAACTGACGAAATTCAAGCACTTCTTGATCTAATTACGTTTCATGATGATTGGGAAGAATTGAGCGAACATCTTGGAGTTGATGTTGCTGCTCTCTACGATAAAGTTGCTGATCTTGACAATGATTGAGACTGATTTCTTTATTCTTTCATCTGAACAGTATCAGGAATCTGTAGAGTATGCTGCGATTGAAGGTGTATCTGTAGACTACTTTTTGCTTGAGTTTTGTGATATTCAAGGTGACTGGGTTACTGTAAACAACTGATGGCACGCAAAAGTCTCACATTCAAATCACCTGATAAAGTGAAACTTCTCACGTTACTTTTTGTTCTTGGTATTGTTTTCTCACCATCAGTAAGGTATGCTACCGCTACTGTACTTCATACAACTGCTGACATTCTATCATCCAATTCTGACCAATGACATTATCTAACAAGACCACGCGAAAGTTAGGCATTGCTCTGACAGATGAGGTGATTCAATATATCTACCAAGATGAGCGTTGGATTGATTTTATGCACGAAATCATTCCTGATGCGATACAAGAAAAGATAGGTAACATTGACTCTGATTTGTTATTTGAATTGTCATTGATTGTGATGGATAATATACATCTAAAATCGTATGATAGTTGAGATTAAAGTTACGATCGTCTAAAGTGTACCTATGGTATGAACATCAACGATCTCCTCGATTCCATCAAACTCACTGAGGAACTTGCGATGGAAAACTATCAACAACGCAATGGTGTTGTTGATTACCGTTTGGACGGTATTTGCAACCACTACTTTCCTCTTTATGTTGAGGGCAATCCTTCATACAAAAACGGCGAAGTTTGCCTGACTTGTAAAGTTTCCAAGACTGTAAAAGGTCAATTCCGCTATACTTTCCAAGTGAATGGTAAGCGTATTGCAGAGAAGCGAATTGCCTCTGAGTTTCTCTCTCTGGGTGCATTTCGCTGAGAATTAAAGTTACGATCGTCCAAACTGTACCTATAGTATGAGCACTTCCCAAATGTCCCAAATGCCTAAAGTCTACGCTGTGATCGGTGGAATTGATTATGAAGGCGAAAACTTCAAATCTCTCCGCTTGTTTGATTGTTTCTCTGCTGCCACTGCTTATATGAAATGGTTGGAGGAAGTTGATGGTTTCGATTATGCGATCATGGAAACCCGTGAGGTTAATCTGGAATCTGCAATCGCAATGAATTAAAGTTACGATCGTCCAAACTGTACCTGTAGTATCACCACTTCACTTCCTACCATGCGAATCATCGAACGTCAAATGAATCAAGCAATTCTCAACAGCGAGAATTGGTGCAATGGTAACACTCAAGTTATCTATTCTCCCGAACGTGATGCCTCTTATGTGTATCTGCACGGCAATCATATTGCAACGATTCTAGAGACTTCTCTTGAACTTTACACTTGTGGGTATAAGACAAAAACCACGAAGTCTCGTCTTAATGCTATTCTCTCAGAGCACGGAAATGGTGCCCGTATCTTTCAACGAAACTTCGAATGGGTTGTGATTGATACAGACAACAATGATCCGATTCCGTTCACTGAAGGTATGATCCTTAACTGAACTTTCTCTCTCTCTTAAGTAACACTCACTTTCCAAACATGATGAACCGCGAACAACTCATTTCTGATTATGTTGATCGTATTCTTGATAACATGAGCACCAAAGATTTGATGCGTATTGTAGGAGATCAACTTGAAGAAAATCTCTCTGGTTATAGCGACGAAGAACTGATTACTGAAGTTCAAGAATACTATCCCGAACTGATTGAAGGTTGATTACTCAAATGTACCTGATTCGTTACCAAACTCCTTATACTCAAGAGTGGAGAGTTCAATCATTTCATACACTTGAAGAAGCAAAAAGAATGGTTGATTTCTATCGCTCTTGTGGTTCACCTTGTCAGTTAGTTTGATGTCCGAAGTTCTCTCTGTCATTGATACTTTAACTGATGAAGAGTTAGAGTCACTTACTGATGAACAAACCCTTCAACTTGTGATACAAAATGCTTCTCTCCAAAACATCATTCAACGATTCAAAAGTTCTGCCTTTCATTGTTAAGAAAGAGAAAGAATATACTGAAGAAGGTTGTTACTCATTGCATCTATTCTCCCGTACTGTTATCACAAAGGAAGGGAAAAAGTATCGTTATCTACCTCTCAGATTTGAAGGAGAGGAAGCACGTTTCAAGCAAAGAAAGGATGCAGAAGATTATGCAAGGTACAGATTAGCACTTGATTGATATAAGACAAAGACCCTATGTAAAGGGTCTTTTTTTATGCCTAAAAGCATGAAATAACGTTAAAAAGGTATTAAAAACGATTAAAAATGTATTAAAAAATATAGTTGTCTTTTTAACATGCCTGTGGAAAAGTATGTTAAATGTGTGGAAAAAGGTGTTATCTCTGTGGAAAAAGTGTGTGAATACCTTATAAATGTGCTGGGTGTTTGTGATCTAAGCGAGCATAACATAAGGACCGCACTTCTGTCAACTCCGGGGTCACAAAATCCTCACAATCCCCGTGCCACAATATAAACCGTCCACATAAATACCCCACAGGACTTGACAAGTTCTCCCAGGCATCTTAGAGTATTTCACATACACCAACGGAGCGTACTTATGTCAGTTGCATTTCAACAAGCGCAGAAGCAGCGTTATAGGATCACTCTGGATCTATCAGTGTTCGGTGACTTCGACCCACATCAGATTGATTGGGAGAAGTTATTCAAGTTGGAACCTGCAGAGAAGTGTGATGCTTACGTTGAGGACCTAAGTACACCTGACCGTTGGTAATTTGGTTGGTATTAAAGTTACGATCGTCTAAACTGTACCTATAGTATGAGGGGCAGACAACCCGCCCCGCTAACACTCAAGACGTACCAAATGACTGTCACTTTTCAAACCAACGCTCTGGACATTTCCTATAACGGTTGGGAGAATTATGAGACCTGGAATGTTGCACTCTGGATCAACAATACTGAGGGTTTGTATAACCTGGCACGTCAGTGTGGTGATTATCAAACCTTCTGTGATTGCATGGGTTCTGATGCAGTAACTGGTGATGGGGTTTCTTATACTGACCCGAAGGTAAATGCGATTCAGATTAACTCTGACGTGTTTGACTTCTGAGTTATACTTAAGGACCACACAGTTCACTTCACTTTTTCTCCAAATGTCTCAACTCCGTTACAACTTCCAGACTGGTCAATATGAACCTCTGCCTGAGTATCTTCAGACTCCCGCTTATGATCAGGACTTTGACGATTACTATACTGCAGAGGACTATGATCGCCGTGCTGCAGAACGTGACGGGTGGACGAGTTCTGTATGGGATGGGCGCTGATTTGCCCGCTTAAGTAACACTCACTTCTTCAGTCCTTAAATTACACTGCGTCATGAACATCACCAAGATGACTAACCTGGACCTGGCAATTGCTGAGGCACAAGGTAAAGTTAAGGTCACACGGTTGGCAACACGTAAACCCCGTAAATCCGAACTTGTGATGACACGGGTTGGAGGATGTGGCACCCGATTCTATGCTGCAACTGGTAAGGGTAGGAATGGCATTGAGCAGGAACTTCGTATCCGTGCTGTTGCTAACTCCTGATCAGTAAGCATCAGTGAACGGGAATAAGATGCGCCCTATAAAGACACTTACCGTTCATTCTTAACTAACAATGAAGATCGCAACTCCCTCCACTCCTGCTGATACGTTCTACTTCAACGTTGATCTGCGTGATGTTATGACAAAGATGCAGGATGAGAACACTGCAATCCTAGAAATCTCTCTGTTCCGTTATTACATTGGTCTGTATGATGGGTGTATTCAATGGGGCAAAGTTGATGAGGAAGGTTATCTCTAATTGATTGATACTCCTGTCACATGAGTATAAACTAGGCACGCTCCAGGAACTAGCACAACTGCTAGAATGAGGGAACTAGGGGCGCCCTCACAACACACACAGTTCATTACACTTTTCTTCTTCATTATGTCCAAGTCTGTGATGCTTTCCCTGCTGGCACAAGGTAACACTGGCGATGAGATTCTGTCCATTCTGGATACTCTCACCGCTGATAATGTTGCTGATGATTCTGATAGCATGGGCACTCTGAATCCGATTGAATTCTGATAGCAACTGTGCGCCCTCTGGTTGACACTGGAGGGCGCTTATGTTATGCTTTGGCAGTGATGCGAATCGGCAGTTAATCCTGGCGGTTTGTTATAGGCGCCGCGCGGCGTTGCGCCCCCGTATAAAAAAGCGAAACTACCCTAACCTACAGAGGTGACAATTTGACCTCTAAATGTCACTCTCTTAAAATTTTTCCGGAAGTATGAAAGAATCTAAAAGGCGCCGCAGAGAACCTTACTGGAATTTCTGGAAAGTTATACTTGCAGGTTGGATAATCAGATATCCAAAGCAAATGGGAAGAATTATATTCATCCCCCTTGGATTTTTGATAATACTGATATATAATGCAATAGTGAAATAAGTTCACTTGAAAAAATTCCGGAAATATTTTTTTTATATGGAAAAGATCTATCACATATATGCAAAGAATCAGTGTTTATTTCATTCTTTGAAGGAAGAAGAGTTTAAGAAGACTTGGAATACCTTACATCAGATGGTTGGAGTAATGAAGACTGATTATAGTGTAGATGATCTGAATTTCATAGAACTCTCAAATAATATTGGAGGTGGTGGAAATAATGAGTCATCAGATCCACAAGGAAGTCCATCATATTGACAACGCATATATAGACTGTTAAAATTGAATTTGAAGGTTTATTAAACTTTATGGCAAAAGGATTTACTGTTAAAGCAGCAGCACCAAAACCCAAAGAAGAATGGGATATTGATGAAATTAAAGAAAGAATGCGTGGAAAGAGTATTGTCTTCTGTCTACCTGGTAGAGGATGTTCTTTCATTTTTCTGAAGAACTTTGTACAACTGTGCTTTGATATGGTACAGAATGGTATGAGTATTCAGATCTCGCAAGACTATTCCTCAATGGTTAACTTTGCACGTTGTAAGTGTCTTGGAGCAAATGTTCTCCGTGGACCGAAGCAAATTCCTTGGGATGGAAAACTACAATATGATTATCAACTCTGGATTGATAGTGATATTGTTTTTGATACAAACAAGTTTTGGCAACTCTGTGATCTAGCTCTCAGTGAAGATGGTACTGAGCGTGAAGTTGTCGCAGGTTGGTATGCAACTGAGGATGGTCACACAACTTCTGTCGCACACTGGTTGGAAGAGGATGATTTCCGTAAGAACGGTGGTGTGATGAATCATGAAACCGTGGATTCAATCTCCAAGCGTAGAAAGCCTTTCACAGTGGATTACACTGGATTTGGTTGGGTTCTGATTAAGAATGGAGTCTTTGAGAATCTTGAGTATCCTTGGTTTGCTCCAAAGATGCAAGTCTTTGAATCTGGCAATGTTCAGGATATGTGTGGAGAAGATGTAAGTTTCTGTCTTGATGCAAAAGAGGCAGGCTTTGAGATTTGGTGCGATCCTCGTATTCGCGTTGGGCACGAAAAAACTCGTATTATCTGATGATCTATAACGTACTTTATCAAGGACGTAAAATTTATATGAATCTCACTGCAGAAGAATGTAGTGAGATTCTTCAAGACTTCTCTGAGCGTTTTTTCTCGGGTGAAGATGTTGATCCTAATTTAATTGAACTGGAGGAAATTAAAGATGGCTAAAGGTGGTGGAAGTAACAAGACTCTTTTTGAACCCGGAGCACCAAAGAAAACTCGTCAAGGGCGTTCTGCTCGTACACTACTGAGCGCGACGTCTCGTAATGGACGTAAGAAAAAGTATCGTGGACAAGGTAAATGAAGAAATTACTCTTTATCTCTGAAGATAAAGAAAAATCTCTGATTCAGGAGATGACCTATAAACTTAAAATTGCAAATTTAGATATTCATCCATCTAATACTTGCTTTTTAATGGTATCTCCTGATTACTCTGCAATTGTAACACAGCATCTCTCTCATTCATTGACAATGGATGGAGAGATTTTTCATATCGAATCAGTGAATGTTCCCTTTCCAGATGAAAGTTCTCAAGAGTATATGGAAGAATTTACTGAGAACTTTAAACGATGGTCAAAAAAATGGAATAATTTTGTGTTAATTGAAGCAGGAGTTATAAGAGGGGGTAATTATACATGGATTACCAATATAATTCGTTCAATATCCTCTGCAAATATACATACAGTATCATTATGTGAAAACATTCACAGTAAATTTAAGAGTGATTTTGTTTCTCTTTACTATGATGACAATGTAGAAGACTTACACTTCTGGTGGGAGCAACCAAACAATCACTGGAAACCATAAAATAGATATTTTTTGCTGTTTTCGGGATAGCAACCCCGTAAAAAGTTCTGATTTATTAAATCAGGAGCAAAAAATGACCAAAAAAGTCGATAAAGATCAAAATTTTATGAAAAATCAATGGGGAACTCAATTTTTATCAAGTGAATATGGTTGGGAAGAGAAAATTGACAAGCAAAAAATGCTTCGTGAGATTGCAAACGATGAGTTAACTCCAAAGAAGCATGATTTTTTCCATCAAAATGAAATTCACGCAAAAATTCGTAATGATAATGATTATGATGATTGGGAATATGGCACTGAACCTCTTTACGAATCAAAAAATCTCTAATAAATAAGATAGAATTATAATACTCAATGCCTCTAGAAAGGGTAAGTCAAGGTTTCAAAGACATAAGTATGACTTTTCAGAGTAATCCTCTGAACAGTGACTTGATTGCACTTAAAAATGAAAGTGCAATTTCTCGTTCTATCCGAAACATTGTATTTACCCTTCCCGGTGAGAAGTTTTTTAATCCAAATTTTGGATCAAAAATATCAAAGATGCTTTTTGAGAATATAGATGAGATTGAAGCATCAAATATTAGAGATGAAATTGCAACCTCTATTGTAAATTATGAACCAAGAGTAGATCTAACAAATGTTGTAGTGACTCCCGATTATGACAATAACTCTTTTGACGTATTAATTCAATATCAAATTATAGGAGCCAACGTTCCTGCACAAGAATTACAATTTGTTTTGCAACCAACTAGGTAAAAATGCCACTAGTAAACTTCTCTAACCTAGATTTCGATCAGGTTAAAACAACCCTTAGAGATTATCTAAAAGCAAATCCAAATTTTACTGATTATGACTTTGAGGGATCTAATCTCTCAACAATTTTGGATGTTTTGGCATATAATACCTATATTACTTCATATAATGCAAATATGGTTGCAAATGAGGTGTTTATTGATAGTGCAACACTAAGAGAAAATGTTGTTGCTCTTGCAAGAAATATTGGATATATACCTCGTTCTAGAAAGTCTGCAACTGCTACTATATCCTTTTTTGTAGATGTTTCTAATGTATCACCAGCACCTGCATCATTAACCTTAAAGAAAGGAATTGTAGCAACATCATCAGGAAACTTTGGAAATCAATCTTTTGCATTTTCAATACTCGATGACATTACAGTTCCAGTATTTAATCAGGTTGCATCTTTTAATAATATAAAAATAAACGAAGGTATACTGTTAACTAATAATTTTACTTATTCTTCCAGGAATCCAAATCAAAGATTTATTTTACCAAATGCAGGTATTGATACTGAATTAATATCAGTAACTGTTAGAAGTAACGAAAATGCAACGACCTTGGTAAAATATGCATATCAAGATAGTTTATTTGATATAGATGGGTCATCTAACGTATATTTTTTACAAGAAATAGAAGATGAAAGATATGAATTAATTTTTGGTGATGGTATATTTGGTAGAAAGTTGGAAGAGGGGAACTTTATTACTGCAAATTATATAACATCAAATGGTGATAGTGCTAATGGTGTAAACTCTTTTACATTTTCTGGTAGGTTAACCTATACAAGAAACTCCATTGAATATACAGTTACCTCTGGTATTTCTTTACTCTCAACACAACTACCAACCAGAGGTGGAGAAAATATTGAAAGTGTAGAATCTATAAAAAAATATGCACCAAGAATCTATGCATCTCAAAATAGAGCTTTAACAGCAAATGATTTTGAGACTCTGATTCCATCAAAAATATATCCAGAAACTGAAGCTATTTCTGTTTTTGGTGGAGAAGAGTTGATACCGCCACAATATGGAAAAGTTTTCATTAGTATAAAACCAAGATTTGGTGATTTTTTACCAAATCTAGAAAAAGAAAGCATAAAACTAAAATTAAAAAAATATGCGGTTGCCGGTATTGTTCCTGAAATTTTAGACTTGAAATATCTTTATGTTGAAGTAGATTCGAAGGTTTATTACAATACAAATCTTGCACCATCATCAGCATTTGTATCGAGTATTATTCAATCAAACGTTACAAAATATTCAGAGTCAACAGAATTAAATCGTTATGGTGCCAGATTTAAATATAGTAAATTTTTAAACTTAATTGATGACAGTCACGAGTCAATAACATCAAATATTACAACTATTCAAATGAGAAGAGATTTGAGAGTTGTTTTGAATACTTTTGCAGAATATCAAATTGGATTTGGAAATGAATTTCATATATCAAATATGAATGGATATAATATTAAATCAACCGGATTTCAAGTAACAGGAATTACACAAACAGTATACTTAGGTGATATACCAAACACTGATAGAGAAACAGGATCACTGTTCTTATTTACAGTTTCTACTGAAAATTCAAGAACTCCAACTATTCTAAGAAGAGGTGTTGGGACAATAGATTATAAAAATGGAATAATAACTATGAATCCCATCAATATAACATCAGGAAAGGTTAAAGATGGACAGACAATAATTCAAATTTCAACAGTACCAAAATCAAATGATGTTATAGGAAAACAGGATCTTTATTTGCAACTAGATATTAATAGCAGCAATTTTGAAATGGTTGTTGATGAAATTGCCTCAGGATTAGATCCTTCAGCATCAAAATACATTGTTTCTTCAAGCTACACCAACGGGAATCTAGTAAGATCGTAATAAAATGACAGAAAAAAGAATTCAACTTAAAGATATTGTAAAAAATCAAATCCCACAATATGTTAAAGAGGATTTTCCTCTTGTGGGGGAGTTTTTAACTCAATATTATCTTGCCCAAGAGTTTCAAGGTGCATCTGTTGATCTTTTACAGAATATTGATAAGTACGTAAAACTGGACTCCATAACGAATTTAAAAACTTCGACAGTTTTAGGCACTGATATAACATCTTTTGATAGAGATATAACAATAAATCTTTTAGATTCCGAAACAGGGACTGATGGATTCCCGGAAAAATATGGTTTAATATCCATAGACAATGAAGTTATTGTATATGAAACAAAAACTTCCAATGGATTTAATAATTGTTACAGAGGATTTAGTGGAATTGTAGCATATAAGAATACGAATGTTGGTATAGCTTCCACTTACAAATTAAAAACATCAGATCAATTAGTTTTTAAAGATTCATATGCAGAATCTCATACATCTGGAACTTTAGTATACAACCTTAGCAATCTTTTCCTTAAAGAATTTTTAATTAAAACAAAGTATCAAATATCACCTGGATTTGAAAATAGAAGTTTTACTGAAAAAGTAAATGAGTCAACTTTATTAAAGCAGATTAAAGATTTTTACAGAAGTAAAGGTACTGATAGATCTTTCGAAATTTTATTTAAAGCATTATATGGAGAAGAAGTAAACATAATACGTCCTAAAGATTTCCTTTTTAGACCATCTGATGCACAATATAAGGTAACGAATGATTTAGTAGTTGAATTAATTTCCGGTCCTATTAATAAAATACAAAATCTTACATTATTCCAAAAACCATATCAAAATATAACAGAATCTTATGGTACTGTTTCTGAAATTGAAACAATTGTCTCAAATGATGAGAGAATATTCTATAAATTAAAAATTGACGGTGGATACAATAGAGATTCATCTTTTGATGGTGCAATTTATGGAAAATTTTCAGTTCACCCCAAAACTAGATCTATTGGAGAATTTCCGGTAGGATCAACAGTGATAGATGTAGATTCCACTGTAGGATTTCCAAATGAAGGTGAGATTTCTGTTGAGTTTAATAATGAAACGACGGGCATTGTAAAATACACTTCAAAGAATTTAACTCAGTTTTTGGGATGTAGTGATGTAAATTACACAATACCAAATAATTCAAGAATTTGTATTAATACATATGCGTCAGCAGTCACTGAACTTGGTGAAGAAATTAAGGTTAGAATTAACTCAATTTTAAATAATGTTTCTTTTGATTCTGAGAATTATTTTTACAATAAAGGCGACACTGCTACTATTCCTACTCTAGGATATCAAGGAAAATCTGCTCTAGACAATGATTGGATCTTCAATACATCACCAACATATGATGTTGAATCCTATTCAGTAGTTGATTCTTCTGATCAGACTTATAGTGTTACATTAAAAAATAAGCACACATTCCAAATAGGTGATAAATTAGAAATCCTAGAAAATGATGTTGTCATTTCAAATTCTACTGTTTTGGATGTGTTATCAGAAAAAACAATAGTTGTTATTGGTCAAGGGGAACTTAAAAGAATTGGATTTAAGATTAGAAGAAACATCTTAAAAGTAAACACATTAAAATTTTTAGAATCTAATATATTATCAGCAAACGTTCAAAATGTATATAAAGATGGAGAAAAAACTTTAATTGCATCTCCCTCTATTCCAAGTTATGTTAATCAGCAATTAAAAGTAACTGATCGTTCTGTAGTTTTTTCTGGTGTTTTTCAAGGTAGTACATTTTCCATAACATCTTTGGAAGATCATGGATTTTATACTGGAGATTCGGTTTATTATGTACCTGAAAAAACTACTGTAACATCAGTAGATATTGATGGTAACTCATCAACGTCTGATATTGTAGCAAGTTCTTTATTTGAAGAAGGAATTTATTTTATAAAAAGAGTTGACTCAAATAATGTAAAATTTGCAAGAAGCAAATCTAATATTTTAAATGGTGATTTTGTAAACGTAGAAAATGAAACTGTAGTTAATGACAATACTCTAATACCTTATGAATTTTTTGGCAAAACCTTAGAATCACAAAATCTCCTAAGAGAAATTTCTCCAACAGAAACCACCACTTTACCAGAAAAAACTACTCCTGGATTTACTGGAATTTTAGTAAATGGCGTAGAAATATTAAATTATAAGGGAAAGGATAAAATATTTTATGGTCCAATAGAAGATATTGAAGTTTTATCAGAGGGATCTGAATATGATGTGATTAATCCACCACAAATTATAATAAGTGACTCAGTGGGAACTGGTGCTACTGGATATTGTGCAGTTTCTGGTTCTTTAAGAGAAATTCGTATTGTAAATTCTGGATTTGATTATCTTGATATCCCCACAATAAAAATAACCGGGGGAAATGGTGTTGGTGCTAGAGCAAGAGCCAACATGAAATTAGTCACTCATGAAGTTTCATTCAGCTCAGAATTAAAATCAGCATTAGTTGGAATTGGTATCACAGTATCAACGATTGGATTTTCAACTTCCCATAAATTTAGAAATGGTGAAAGTGTAATTTATAAAACATTTGGACAAAAATCTGTCGCTGGTCTAACAACTAATGCAACTTATTATGTTTCAAATGTATCTGCGACAAAAATAAAGTTACATAAAAATTTCAATGATGCTGTTTTAGGCATAAACACAATATCTTTGACTAATTATGGTATTGGAAATCACTCATTTGAATCTATAAACAAGAAGTCTGTTCTTGCTTCAGTCACTGTAGAAAGTTCTGGGGACGGATACCAGAATAAAAAAAGAGCAGTTTCATTTGCAGGAATTAATACATCATCCAATTCATTTTACATTAGAAATCATGATTTTTCCTCTGGAGAAACTGTAACATATTCAACACTTGGGTCTGTAATAGGGGGTCTTTCGAATAATACAAATTACATAATTACAAAGATAGACAATGACAATTTTAGAATATCTCAAGTTGGGACTGGAAATCTTGATTCCGATTTTTATTATAAAACCAAGCAGTATGTTAATGTAACTTCTTCAAATTTAGATACTCACTTTTTTAATTACCCCGAAATAAGTGTAGAAATACTAGGTAACATAGGAATTTCTACCGAATATAAAGCACAAATTCAACCGATCTTTAGGGGATCTATTAAATCAGTTCATCTTGCCACTGGTGGTTCTTCTTATGGAGTAGAAGATATATTTAATTTGGATAGGCAACCATTAATAACAATTGCCACTGGGTCTAATGTAGAATTTCAACCAGTTATATCAAACGGTAAAATTATTCAAGTTTTAGTTAATAATGTTGGAAAAAATTACACTTCAGTTCCAGACTTAATAGTTTCTGGATCCGGAACCGGAGCCGTTTTAACACCAATTATTTCAAATAACCAGATTATTGAAGTTAAGGTTATTGATGGTGGTGGTGGATATCTTCAAAATTCGACAGAAGTTACAGCAATTCCTGCAGGGATTGGTGCATTATTTAGAGCAAAAATAAAATCTTGGACTGTCAATCTATTCCAAAAATATATAAGCAAAATTTCAGAAGATGATGGATTTTTATACAATGGAACGGAAAAAGATTTTGGATTGCAGTACACTCACTTATATGCACCAAGAAAGTTAAGAGAATTACTATTTTCTAAAGATCAAGGTGGTAAAACTTTATATTCAAATTCAGATTTAAGAATATCAAATTCAGTAGAAATAAGTTCTTCTGATCACTCACCAATACTTGGGTGGGCATATGATGGCAATCCAATTTATGGCCCATATGGTTACTCTACAAAATCAGGTGGAGTTGTCACCCAAATGAAGAGTGGATATAGATTAGAGTTAAGTTCATTTAGACCATCTCTAAACTATTTTCCAGAGGGATTTTTCATCGAAGATTATGTTTATTATAATTCTGATGATGAAACAGTTTTGGATGAAAACAATGGAAGATTTTGTATTACTCCAGATTATCCAAAAGGAACATATGCATATTTTGCAACTATTGATAATTCGGGTACAGATTCTTCTGGTCCGTTTGCAAAATATAAAAAACCTGTTTTCCCATATCTAATTGGGGATAATTATAAGTCAAAGCCAAATAAATTTAATTTTGATAGATTTTCCAATCAAAATGTAATTGACTTAAATAAAACCAATTGGATTAGAAATACGTATCCATACAATATTATAGAGAATGAATCTACTTATGAATACATAACTATACCAAATAAATTGAATCAAACTATTGATGTGGTTGGGGTTTCTCCTGGCTATATTGAAAGTATTGGTATTTTGACTGGTGGAAACAACTATAGAGTAAACGATCCACTATCATTTAATAATCTAGATTATGACGCAAACATAAGAGGAAATTCTGCCTCTGCAGTTGTTTCAAAACTATTAGGTAAATCAATAACTAACATAAGTGTTGCCAGTAGTACATTAAACAATGTGGAATTTTATCCTATTGGAAACAAAGGTGAGTATGTTACATATACCGAAAATCCACATAATTTTTCAAATTTTGATTTAATATCAATATCGGGGTTAAGCACTTCTTCTACCTTAATAGAAGGAAATTATATTGCTGGTGTAGAAACAAGTAGATTTTCTCTTGTTGGATTAGGTACAACATCAATTGGTATAGGATCTATTAATGTAACTGGAATAGTTACATATATTTCTGTGAGAGGATCTTTAGATTTTTCAAATATAAGAGAAAATGATATTTTAACTTTAGATGATGAAAAAATAAAAGTTCTTAATATTGATGTAACTTCATCTCGCTTAAGAATTTTAAGACAAATTGATGGCACCGTTGGTGTTTCACATAGTGTAACTACAGTTTTATATGAAAATCCAAGAAAAATTAAAATAAATTCTGGATTTAAAACAGATTATTCATATTCTATTAATAAAGAAATATATTTTGATCCAAAAGAGTCTGTTGCTATAGGAACTAATACCTCTCTGGGTGCAGGAACGACAATTAGTATTTCCAATCCTGGTGCTGGTGTTACCCAAGTATTTGTCAATAATGGATCAATTTATCTTCCTAATCACCAATTAAATACTGGAGATCTGTTAACATATAAAACAAATAGTGGAACCCCAATAACAGTTTATTCTATTGGATCTGGAACAACAACACTTTCCAATAATTCAAATGTATATGTTGCAAAATTTGATGATAACTTTATTGGAATTTCCACAGTAAAAGTTGGACTAGGAACAACTGGATTTTTTGCCGGAATCAGCAGCACGACTAATAATATAAAACCATTACTTTTTACTGGAATTGGTACTGGTGTTTATCATAGTTTTGTTACTAATTATTCAGTAATTACGGGGCAAATTTCAAGAAATATTGTAACTGTTTCTACTGCACAAACTCATGGACTTTTAAATAATGATTATGTTGATATTGATGTAAATCCATCTATTACAACATCTATAACTGTAAAGTATGATGATTATAATAGAAAAATAGTTATAAACACACAGTCATTCTCTTCTGGTGACGTAAACACTACAACAAATACAATAACTATTTTTAATCATGGATTTATTGCTGGAGACAAAGTAATTTACACTTCACCATCCCCATCAGGTGGTCTTGTAAATGAAAATTGCTATTATGTAATTTTTGTTGATAAAAATAATATTAGACTATCAGACACTTACTTTAATGCAACAAAAAGAGCACCAAGCGTAATTGATATTACAAGTGCTTCTTCAGGATCTTTATCCAAAGTAAATCCACCACTAAAATTATACAAGAATTCTTTAGTTCAATTTGACTTGTCAGATTCTTCACTATCTTACAACTATCAATCAACTAGATATTCTGCTTTTAGATTTGAAATTTATAAAGATAGTAAATTTAAAAATATTTTTGATACTTCACAGTATGATTCTTCCTTTAATGTTCAAAGAGTTGGAGTCGTTGGAATTTCAAGTGATGCTAAGGTTATCATAAGTGTAAATGAAAATGTACCAAAAACTTTATATTACAATTTAGTCCCCATTTATGAAAGTGTTTTACCCTCTGAAAAAGGAGAAATAACATCAGATGATACTGTAAGTTCTTTCAATGAATTACAAATTGTAAATAGTTTTTATAACGGAAAACATAAAGTTTCAATATCATCCACAACTTCTTTTAATTACTTCTTACCAAAAGAACCAGAGACATCTTCATATACATCATCTATTTCTGATTTGAAATATTATACAGATTCAAAAACTGCTTTTGGACCAATAAAAGAAGTTAAAATATTGAATAGGGGGTCAGGATACTATTCACTTCCCTCTATAGATAGAGTTTTATCCGAAACTGGATCTGGAGCTGTTTTAGAAACTCAAAGTAGATCAATAGGAAAAATTAAAAAAACAAGAATAGTTGATATTGGATTTGATTATCCATCAGATTATACACTAAAACCAAAAGTTTCTCTACCAAAAATTATAAAAATTGATAGCCTAACATCATTTGAATCGGTTGGTGTTTCGTCTTTTGGTAGAGGATACGTATCTGCACCAAAACTGTTGGTTTTTGACGGAAAAACAGGAAACTTGGTTCCGGAAGTTGATTTAAAATATGATCTTGGGAAAAATAATGTTGAAATTAGAAATAATAGTTATGGGATGTATAATACAACCCCAGTTATTTTACCAATACAAAACTCAAATGGTGTTGGTATCAGAACTATATCCTATAATAGTTCAACTAAGATAGTAACAGTTGGTTTATCAACTGGGTTTAACACTTCCGATGCTTTCCCATTCAAAATCAATGACAAAGTTTTAATTGAAAACATTAGTGTTGGAATAGGATCTACTGCAAAAGGATTTAACTCAGAAAACTATAACTATCAACTTTTCACAGTAACAGATATTGATGCAAATATTGGTGGTATAGGTTCTGTATCATATAGTTTGGATGGTTACCTATCAGGAACAGAGTTTCCTGGTAATTTTGATGCAGCAAATTCTGCTGGTAGAATTATACCTGAAAAGTTTTTCCCACAATTCGTCTCAACTTTAAAGAAAAATAATTATAGAGTTGGAGAAATTGTAAGATCAGAAAATTCAACTGGTTTGGTTGAGAGTTGGGATCCAATTACAAATTATTTAAAAATATCAACCAAAGATGAATTTAAAGTTAACAATAAAATAGAGGGATTATCATCAAAAACTCAGGGATTTGCCTCCTCGATTACAGAATTTGATTATTATGCTGTTTTAGATTCAACTTCAAAAGTTGAAAGTGGGTGGGAAACAAGTGCTGGATTTTTAAACAATGAGCAACAAAGAATACAGGATAATTTCTATTATCAAAACTTCTCATATTCAATAAAGTCAAAAATACCATTTGACACATGGAATGATGCTGTAAGCACTTTAAACCATACAGTTGGATTTAAAAAATTCTCAGATTTGCAGATGGAGTCTAAAGTTTCTCCGGAGACAAATACTTCATTAACAGTTGGAGTTTCGACTCAAGTAACTAGTGTAGATGCTATAGTTGATGTAATTGGTTTTGGAGATCTAAATTGTTTTTATGATTTTGACTTAGCCAAAGAAAATTCTTTGAGGATAGGATCAAGAGTATTCTCGAATAGGATATCCTTCAGCAATCGAGTTCTGACTGATTACTTTGAGTCATTTGGCAATAGAGTTTTATCAATTGATGATATTAGTCCACAATTCAATAGCAATCCAAGACCAACTAATTATTCAGAAGTTCATAGATTTGATCTTAGAGACGTAAGATCTCAAAAATACATTACTTATATTAAAGATAGAAGATATACCGGTCAAAGACAGGTTATGTTACTCACATTGATTCATGATAATATAAATGGTTATTTAAATCAATATGGAAGAGTTGAGACATTGTATGATCTTGGTTCTTTTGATTTTGCAGTGAGTGGTTCTGAGGGTATCTTAAACTATTATCCAACTAAATTTACAGTAAATGACTATGATGTAGCAACTCTTTCTTATAACATAAAAGATAATTTGAGTGGAGTTGGAAGTACGTCTATAGGTCCGATTGTTAATATTAACACTACAAATTCTAGTGTTGCGGCAGCATCAACAGTAACTATTGTAAGTTTTGCTTCCACATACAGATCGGCCAAAATCCTTGTTGAAATTAATGGTGGTGATGGTCAATATGAACTGGATGAACTTAATTTGGTTCATGACGGAACAAATGTTGAAGTGATTGAGTATGGTCAGTTAACAACAGGATCAGTAATAACACCACTATCTTCTAGTGGTTATGGAACTTATTATCCATATATTTCTGGATCTACGGTAAAGGTAGATTTTATTTCTAATGCTGGAATAGGAACAACAACATACATCAATACAATTACAATTGGAATTGCTAACACTTCTAGTGTAGGTGTTGGAACTCTTGAAATGAAACATGCAGTTCTAACGGCAAAAACAACATCTATATCTTCCTCAACATCACCAACTTCATCAGTTATTTTGGAATATTCTGGGGAATATAGTGCAGCATATTGTTTAGTTCAAGTAACAGACATAACAAACAACAGACATCAAATATCTGAAGTTGTTATGATTGATGATGATACATATGCAGAACCATATGTAACAGAGTTTGGAAATCTAGAAACTCATAGTAGTCTTGGAAGTATTAGTGGTTCAATCACCGGAATTGGTCAAACTACCCAATTAACGTTCACTCCTTTACCAAACATAGAAACACAAGTTAAAGTATATGCAAACATTTTGAGAATCCAAGATGATTCAAGAGATGTTGTTGACTTGAATAATGGAACTATTGAAACCAATTATGCAAATTATTATGGAACAGAAAGCGATTTGAAGAGAGCATTTAACCTTACTCATAAGGGAGCTCAAATTTTTGAAAGATATTTTGATGGATCTAGTGCTAGTGTTGTAAATCTAACAGATGATACAATAGAAATTCCGGGTCATTTCTTTGTTACTGGAGAAAAGGTGATTTACACCAATGCTGGTGCCGGTACTACAACAGCAATTGGAATTGCAACTACATCAATAACTGGTATTGGTTTAACGGACAAACTTCCATCAACTCTTTACATAGTCAAAGTAAATGAGAATAAGGTAAAGGTAGCAACTTCAGCGACAGACTCATTAAAGTCTATTCCGAATGTTCTTGATTTAACATCAGTTGGGACAGGAACAACTCACAAATTTACTTCCCATAATCAAAATGCCAAGGTTTTAATTTCACTTGATAATATTATTCAATCACCAGTTGTTGCTACATCACAAACAACAACTTTGGCATCTAATGTTTTCACGACAGATGATTTACTTTATTTCACCGGAATAACTTCATTCTTTGGAGGTGATTTAATAAGAATTGGAAGCGAAATAATGAAAATTGAAGGTGTTGGAATTGGCAGCACTAATGCAATAAGAGTTAGAAGACCTTGGCTAGGCACTTCGGTTGCTGGATATTCTACTGGTGCGGTAGTTACAAAAGTAAGAGGAACTTATAACATCATTGATAATACTTTAAACTTTGTAGAAGCTCCTTATGGTAATGTTCCAATTGGAAGTATAACTAACCCACCAGATGAAAGAGATTGGTCTGGAATATCAACAAGTTCACACTTCCATGGAAGATCTTTCATGAGATCTGGTATTGTCAATACTTCTAATGAATCTTATTATAAAAATTATATTTTTGATGATATATCGGATGGATTTACTGGAACAAATAGATTATTTACCCTAAAAAGTTCTAGAGAAAACATAACAGGAATTTCCGATGAAAATGCAATTATTTTAATTAATGATGTTTTCCAAGGACCTGGTTCAAATATAAATTACACATTATCAGAAAGTCTTGGTGTAACGTCAATAACATTTACTGGAACTGCAACCTCTGTCGCTTATGATGTAAATTCATCAAACTTACCAACTGGTGGTATTATTATTTCTGTTGGTTCAACAGAGGGATTTGGTTATCAACCATTAGTTTCTGCTGGCGGAACAGCAATAGTCTCTGCTGCTGGGACAATTGCTTCTATTAGTATTGGAAATAGTGGATCTGGATATAGAGTCGGTGTTCAGACAGTTAGAGTTGGTGTTCAAACATATGATTCTAATGGTTTTTACTTGAATTTCATAGGAACAGCGGCAGTAAGTGGGGGAAATATTGTAAGTGTTGCCATCACAAATCCTGGTGTTGGGTATACATCTACAAATCCACCTAAAGTTATTTTTGATGATCCATTGTCATATTCTGACATTCCATTAATTTATAGTTCTTCTTCATCGATTGGAATTGGTACAGCGGCAACGGTTGACATTGTAGTTGGACAAGGATCTAGTGTAATTGATTTTGAAATCAAAAATACTGGTTATGGATATAGAGAAAGTGAAGTACTGACTGTACCAATTGGTGGATTAACTGGAATACCAACAACATCTTCATTCAAAGAGTTTCAAATTACAATACAAAATATTTTCTCTGATAAATTTACTGGATGGTCAATAGGTGAACTTCAACCTTTTGATGATATTTCTGATCTTTTTGATGGAGAAACAACCACTTTCCCACTTACAATTAATAGTAATTTAGTATCTATTAAAGCGGCTAAAGGTTCAAATATTAACGTTCAAGATCTTCTTTTAGTCTTTGTAAACGATATTTTACAAGTTCCAGGTGAAGGATACATTTTTGAGGGTGGAAGTATTATCACATTTACTGAGGCACCAAAGGGAATAAGTTTGGGGATTCCGGGAACAAATGATACCTGCAAAATTCTATTCTATAAGGGAAGTGGATCTGTTGATGTCATAGAAAAAGATATCTTAGAAACAGTTAAGATTGGTGATCAGTTAATCTTAGGATATGATTCTTCTATTGGTCAGGATCCGACACTTCAAGAAGATGATAGAACTGTTACTTCAATTTTGGCAACTGATTTGGTTGATACAAATCCATATTTTGGTCCAGGAAATACTGAAGATGAATCTTTAGAAAGAACAATTACTTGGTGTCGTCAAACAGAAGATAAGATTATAAATGAAAGGGAAATAACCAAGGATAGATCATTATATGAACCACAAATTTATCCATCTAGTTACTTGATACAACCTGTGGGTGTAGGTTCCACTGTATTATTTGTTGATAATATAAGACCATTTTTTGATCCAGCAAATGAAAATCAAATATCATTAGATTTTCAAAATAATATTACATTTATTTCTCAAGATATAAAGGTTTCTGCTAGTGCAACTGCAGTAGTATCATCTGCTGGAACTATTTCTTCTATTATTATCAATAATGGTGGATTTGGATATGAATCTCAACCAATTGTTAGTATTCAAAGTCCCATAGGAATAGGAACTACGTCTTCAACTGCAATTTCTTCAATTACTTCGGGAATAGTAACTTCTATTTCAGTTATTGGTGTTGTAACTGGTTATTCTCAACAAAATCCACCTTCAATTTTAATTGAAGATCCATCTATTGATATTGAAAGAAACGAAGTTTATTCATACTCTGGCGACTCTGGTATTGTGGTAAGTGTGGCAAATACTTTCAATGGATCTTACAATCAACTTATGTTCAGTTTTTACATACCAGAAGATTCTTTCTTAAAAGACTCATTGGTAAGTAGCAATCCTTATGATGTAAGTTCATTATCTGTTGGAGACTTTTTTGTAATTTATAATTCCAATGTAGGTTATGCAACTACGTATTTCTCATCTCTGGGACTATCTGGTAATTCAATAGGGGTTTCAACACAATTTATAGATACTGTCTATCAAGTTGAAAGTAAAGAATTATCAAAATTTAGATTAACTGGTATTGGTGTCGTAGATATTGTTAATATTTTTACTAATGTTTCGACCGCAATGACAGTTACGACTCCTCAACCATGCACTGCTATTTCTTTTGATTCTACACAAACTACTTTTGATAGTACCGCATATACCTTTGATAATTTTATTCCGAACATTTATAGTTGCCCATCCGATATCTATGCTAATTATAGTTGGGGTAAAATTGTTTTACAATCAAGAACAAAAGAAATATCATTTAATTCATATACAAATAATGGAACAAATGGTATTACAACATCATCTTTGGTAAATAGAACGCCATCATTAAAATACAGAAATTATGCAATCTAAATATTTAAAATATATTACTAAACGATGGCAAAGTTAGGAATAATTACTGGCGTATCACCTAATGATAATCTTGGAGATACTTTATTAGAAGGTGCGATTAAAATTAATAGTAATTTCAATGAAATATATAATTATTTTGGAAATAGTAATGATTTAACTTCTGGTGTTTTAAATAAAACTTCCGTTGGTGTTAACACACTTTCTAATATTGGTATTGGAACTACTAATCCTACATCAAAATTGACTGTTTCTGGTAATGGGTTATTTTCTGGTGTTGTTACGGCTACATCTTTTAGTGGTAATGCAACAAGTTCGTCATATGCAAATGCTGCAGGTATTGCAACTTATTCAAGTACTGCTGGTATTTCAACTTATTCTTCTAGTTCCGGAATAGCAACTTATGCAAGTACTGCAGGTATTGCCACAATAGCAGTAGGATTAGGATCCACTTCAAGTATTAATACTAGTGGTATTATAACTGCATCAAACTTTTCATTGTCTGCAGGAACTGGATATATTGGGTTTAGTACATATCAAACTTTAACCTCAGGAACATCTTGGACAGTACCAACTGGAGTTAGACTAATAAAAGTATATGCAACAGGTGGTGGTGGAGGAGGAGGTTTATCTGGATATATAAGAATCTATGGTGGATCTGGAGCAACTGCAATTAGATATTATCAAGTTACTCCAGGTACTTCAGCGTCATACACAATAGGAGCTGGAGGAATAGGAACTGCTAGTGGAAATGGCACTGATGGTGGTAATACTACATTTACTTATGTTGGTGTGGCTATCACTGGAGTTGGTGGAAAAGGAACTAATAATGACGTACAAATTGCTCTTGGTGGTCAGGTAAATCTTTATGGTGGATCTGTTACTGAAACAGATTACCAAAATACATCAGTAGTGACTCCACAACTTAGTGGTTATGGTCTTGGTGGAAAGAGCAGCCAAAATGGACAACAGGGCGCTATTATAATAGAATATTAAGGAGAAACAAATGTCTAAAAGATACGCAATTCTAGAAAAAGGTATAGTCACTAATATTGTTCTTTGCTCCGATGAAGAAGCAAAAGTAAATAAATGGGTTTTTGCCGAACAGGCATCAATTGGTGATCGTTATAAAAATGGAAAATTTATTAAAAAAGAAAATAATTTTGACGATTGGGAAACGGTGAGATCATTAAGAAATAAAATGTTAAATTTGACTGACTGGGTTGTAATTTCCTCTTTAGAAAAAAACACACCAGTTCCTGATGAGTGGAAAGAATATAGACAACAATTGAGGGATATTACAACATCATTTTCTTCTCCAGGTAAAGTTGTGTTTCCGGAGATTCCACTATAAATCTTTTTATGATCAACTAAATATATAAAAAACAGTATCAAATGGCTGCGATTATAACTGATCAAATCAGAATATTAAATGCTAAGAATTTTGTTGCTGGAGTAGAATCCTCAACTAATTCTTATTATACTTTTATAGGTCTACCAAATTCTACTGATTATCAAACTGATTGGGATGAAAGTCCCCCTGCACCAAAAGATAATTTTGATGAAGAAAACAGTTATTGGGATACAATGATTGCTCTGAAGAAAATTAACTCTTCAGATGTTCGCCAAGTGGTTCCAAAGAGAGTTTGGACTTCAGGAAATACTTACGATATGTATCGCCACGACTATAGCAGAACAAATACTGCTAAAGTTTCTGGTGCAACAAATTTATATTCATCTTTTTATTTTGTAATGAATAGTGAGTACAGAGTTTATATCTGTCTCCAAAATGGAACAACTCCGGAAACTCCAAATGGAAAACCATCTTTAGATGAACCACTTTTTACTGACTTAGAACCGAGAGCAGCAGGTTCAAGTGGTGATGGGTACATATGGAAGTACTTATATACAATTAAACCAGTTGACGTAGTAAAATTTGAAGCAACTGATTTCATCCCAGTTCCTCAAAATTGGGATACCTCTACAGATAATGCGGCAGTAAGAGGAAATGCCCAAGATGGATCAATAAAAATAGTAACTATTACAAATAGAGGTGTTGGATTAGGAACAGCAAATACAACATATACAAGAGTTCCGATCAAAGGTGACGGAAGTGGTGCTGAGTGTACAATAGTCATTAATAATGATCAGGAAGTAGAATCCGTAACAGTATCAAATCAAGGTTCTGGGTATACCTATGCAAATATTGACTTAGATGCGGGAAATGTTCCAACTGGAACAACTAGACCTACTTTTGATGTAATTATTTCACCAAAAGGTGGTCATGGGTATGATATTTACAGAGAACTTGGTGCATATAATGTTTTACTTTATTCCAGAATAGAGAATAATAATGAAAATCCAGATTTTATTACTGGAAACCAAATTTCTAGAATTGGAATTGTAGAAAATCCAGAAGTAACTACCGGAACTCTTTTAACTTCAGATAGAGCCAGTGCGGTTAATGCTCTTCGTTTAACTGGAACTGGATATAATTCGGCAGTATTTACTTCAGATTCATTTATTACGCAAACAGTTTCCACTGGAACAACAGCAGTAGGTAGGGTTATAAGTTATAATCAAACAACAGGCGTTTTAAAATATTGGCAAGATAGAACTCTTGCTGGATTTAGTACTGTTGGAACAGCACAAACAAATCCATCTTATGGATTTGATTTAACTGAATTTACATCCTCACCTGGAACGGGTGGTTCGTTGACTATTTCCGGTGGTTCTATAGGAAATTTAACCATTGACAGTACTTTTACTGGTATATCTACCGTAATAAATAATAGAACCTACTACCTTGGTCAGACTTTTTCTAATGGAGTTTCAAGTCCAGAAGTAAAAAGACATTCGGGAAATATTATTTACGTTGACAACAGACCCGCAATTACAAGGTCATCAAACCAAAAAGAAGATATTAAAGTCATTTTGCAGTTCTAAAGAATTATGGCCCAGCAAACAAATCTCAATGTAGCACCGTATTTCGATGACTTTAATCCTAATAATGATTATCATAGGGTCCTATTTAAGCCAGGATATCCAGTACAAGCGAGAGAACTGACAACTTTACAGTCTATTTTACAGAATCAGATTGAAAGATTTGGTCAACACTTTTTTAAAGAAGGGGCAAAAGTTATACCAGGAAATACTGGATATAATGCCATATACTATGCCATTCAATTACAAAATAATTACCTTGGAGTTCCAGTATCTGCATATGCCGATCAATTAGTTGGAGCAAAGATAACTGGCAGAACTTCTGGCGTCACTGCTGTAGTAGATAAAATTCTTTTACCTCAAGACTCAGAAAGAGGAAATTTAACCTTATATATTAATTATCTAAATTCAAATACGCAAAATAATTCAACTCAACAATTTTCAGATGGTGAGATTTTAACATCCAATATTACAATTACATCAGGTCTTTTAGGAAATACAACTATACAAGCAGGTGAACCTTTTGCAATCACTTTATCTAGTGGTGCTGCAGCAGTTGGATCTTCTTTCAATATATCTGAGGGTGTATATTTTATTCGTGGTAATTTTGTAAATGTAAGTACTGAGACATTAATTTTAGATCAGTATTCTAACAGACCAAATTATAGAGTTGGTCTTTTTATTGATGAACAAATAATAACACCAGATATTGACGAATCTTTAACAGATAATTCTCAAGGAGAGAATAACTATGCTGCTCCAGGAGCAGATAGACTAAAAATATCAACTTTCCTGTTTAAAAAGAGTTTAACTGATTTTGATGATAATAATTTTATTGAACTTGCAACAATTGTAGATGGTGCAATACGTACAAAACAATCTACAACTGCGTATAATCTAATTGCAGACGAACTAGCTAGAAGAACATACTCAGAATCTGGAGATTATATAGTTTCTCCATTCGACATATCCGTAAAAGATTCTTTAAACAATAATAAAGGAAATCGTGGTATTTTTAACAGAGGTCAATTTACATATGGTGGAGCAACTCCAAGTGACAATTTAGCTCTATATCAAATTTCACCAGGAAAAGCTTTTGTTAGAGGATATGAGGTAGATTTAATTTCTTCAACATTTTTAGATGTTGAAAAACCAAGAACAACAAAAACATTAGAAAACCAATCGTTAGTTTATAACACAGGTCCAACATTTAGACTTAATAGAGTTTATGGAACTCCCCAAGTTGGTCTCGGAAATACTTTTGTTCTTAGTTTAAGAGACCAAAGAGTAGGATCTTCAGGAATAACGGCATCTGGATCTGAAATCGGTTTAGCAAGAGTTTATGATTTTAAATTAGAATCTGGTTCATACAACTCATCAAACAAAAATTTAAATGAATGGCATGTTTCTCTTTTTGATATCCAACCATTCACAAAAATATATTTAAACTACGAAACAACTTTATCATTCCCAACTTATGTAAAAGGTAATAATAGTGGAGCATCTGGATTTTTAAAGGATAATGTTTCTTCAAGTAAATCATTAACTTTATATGATGTCAAAGGAAAATTTATTCCAAATGAATCTTTATCTTTCAATGGAATTGAGTCTGGTTTAATAGGCATAGCAGTAACTGCATATGGAATATCAGACGTAAAATCAGTATATGGAAAAGTCGGTGCAGCAAATACTTTCAATGCTGATGTAATTCAATCTACATTGTCAAATGGTTTTATCGGACTTGCAACTGTTGGTGTTCAAACTTATTTTAGAAATGAAGAATTATTCAGAACATCAATAACACATACAGTCGGAGTCGGTTCTACAGTTATTTACTTAGATTCGACTCAATATAGTGCAAATGGAATTGATAATACATCAATTTCTATAGGAAATTCTATTACTGCTGGCGAAATAAATGGAATAGGAATAACTAACGCACCAATAGTCTCAGTAGGCAGCACATTTATTGTAATAAATTCAAGTAACGTTGACTCCATTGGAATAACTTCAACGATAAATTCCGGAATCACAACGACAGTTGGTTTTGGTTCTGCTACAATTTATGTTAATACAATACCAAACGGAGTTACAATTGGTAGTAGTATTACTGTTGGAACTGGATTGACATCAGCCCCTATTGTGGCAGTTGGTAATACTTTTGTTGTAATTTCATCTGGTTCAACATCAAATTCACAATTGAAAACAACAGTTACTTCGACTGTTGGTGCTGGATCTTCTTCAATTTTTGTTGGAATAGTTACAGGACTTGTATCTGGAATAAGTTCGGTTTCTGTTGGAGCTGCATTAACAAATGTAAGAGTTGTTTCTGTAGGAGATACTTTCTTTAATATTGGAACTGGAAATACTGTTAACGTTTCCATTGCTGCTGGAACTGCAGTTACATTTACAAATGTATCTTCAATGATAACTGGAACTGCTGTAACTTTTTCCAGAATTTCTAGATTAGTCAGTGGAGATGAGGTTATAATATCAAATCCCCTCTTAACAAGTACAATAAGACCAGCAAATTCTTTATTCCCTGGAACTAATAGATTATTTAAAAACAATCTAGTTTCTTATACAGATACTACACTTCCAGATCCAGTTTTTGCTAGAATTGTTAGTATTGGCACTACTTCTATAGAGGTTACTAATATTCAAACTGTATCGGGAATAACTTCTTCACGTTTACCTTCTTCATCATCTCTAGAAGTTACCGACTTAAAGGTAATTGGAACTAATTTAGAGTCATCACAAGATAATACATTATACACAAAATTACCAAAAACTAATGTTTCTAGTGTTGAGATATCAAATTCAATTTTAAAAATTAGAAAAACATTTACAGTAAATATTTCCGGAAATCAACTATCAACAAATCTAGTTGCCGGAACAAATGAGACTTTCTCTGCATTTGATATTGAGAGATATTCTTTAATTAGATCTGATGGAACTACTGAAACACTAACATCTGATATGTTTGCTTTCATTGGTGGAGGCACACAATTACAAATTTATAATCTTGGATCTAATGATACTGGTGCAACTTTGATCGCAACGCTGGAAAAAGTTAATCCAAAATCAAAGATAAAAAGAAAGAACAGAGTAAAATCCCTTCTAATTAATAACTCAAAATATGAAAGTTCTGGAATTGGTGCTACAACCTTAGACGATGGATTAACTTATGGAGATTATCCATACGGAACTAGAGTTCAAGATGAAAATATTTCTTTGAACACACCAGATATTATTGAAATACACGGCATTTATGAGTCCGCAGACACTACAGATCCATCTCCACCAAAAGTTGTTCTCGCTTCTATTACAAGCCCATCTTCAACGACTTCAGAATTAATTATTGGTGAAGAAATGGTTGGACAAACCAGTGGAGCTATTGCAATTGTTGCAGAAAAATTAACTGCGTCTCAAATTTCTTTCATTTATAAGAATCAAAATACTTTCAATGAAGGTGAAATTATATCTTTCAGAGAAAGTGCAATTCAAGCACAATCTGTTACTTTAGAAACTTCAAGTTTTGATGTATCATTTAATTACACTTTTAATAATGGACAGTCTGGAACAAGTTACTCCCATGGTTATTTAACTAGAAAATCTACTGTTTCTGAGCCAAGCAAAAAAATAAAAGTTTATTTCAGTAGTGGATATTATGACTCTACTGATGATGGAGATATCACAACCGCAAGTTCCTATAATACATTTGATTATTCTTTAGAAATACCATCTATTGATGGAACAAGAGTAACTGATATTTTTGATATCAGACCTAGAGTTTCTGAGTATAGCCTTTCCGAAGGTTCTCGTTCCCCTCTAGAGTTTTATGGTAGATCCTTTAATTCAACTGAAAATTCTTCTACAAGCATTTTAGCATCTGATGAGACAATTTTAACTACTTTTTCCTTCTATTTGGGAAGAATAGATAGAATTTATCTAGGAAAAGATGGTAAAATTCAGGTCAAATATGGAACTCCAGCAGAAAAACCAGAAAAACCAGTTTCAGTTGACGATTCTTTAGAAATTGCAACTGTATCTTTACCACCTTATTTGTATTCACCATCTCAAGCTTCTATAGAATTCTTAGAGCATAAGAGATATAGAATGGTTGATATTAAGCAACTTGAAAATAGAATTAAAAATTTAGAGTATTACACGACCCTTTCTCTACTGGAAACAAATACATCTAATTTATTTGTTCCAGATTCAGATGGATTGAATAGATTTAAATCTGGTTTCTTTGTTGATAATTTCTCATCTTTCTTACCACAAGAAGATAGAATACCAATAAAAAATAGCATTGATATCCAAACTAAAGAGTTAAGACCAAGGCATTATACAACTTCTATTGATTTAATAGAAGGTCCAATAGTTGGTGTCGATCCGAATGCAGATCTTGCATTTGAACCAGTAGAAGGAATAAATGTAAGAAAAACAGGAGATATTTTAACCTTAGACTATGCAGAAATTGAATGGTTAAAGCAATCATTCGCAACAAGATCGGAGAGTGTAACACCATTCCTAATTAGTTTCTGGCAAGGAACAGTCGAATTAACTCCAGCAACTGATACTTGGATTGATACTACAAGAATTGAAGCAAAAATTATTAATACAGAAGGAAATTATGCAGAAACACTTGCAAACGCTGCAAGAACATTGAATGTTGACCCACAAACTGGATTTGCCCCAACAGTATGGAATGCTTGGGTTACTAATTGGACCGGTCAAGAGGTAATAACAACAACTAGAACAAGAACTGTGCTTGGTGATGCACAACAAACAGCAAGAGTGGCAAGATGGGGAACAGTAACTGATACCACTTTCCAAGATACTTACACGGAAGTAAGAGACGTTGGAGTTAACACAAGAACAGGAACTAAAACAATAATTACTGAACAATTTGATAATACTTCAGTTGGAGATAGAGTTGTAAGTAGAGATCTAGTTCCATATATGAGATCTAGAAACGTTCAATTTGTTTCTAAAAAAGTAAAACCTCTTACTCAACTGTATGCTTTCTTTGATGGAGTTGACGTAACAAAATATTGTATTCCAAAATTACTCGAAATTTCCATGCTGTCTGGAGTTTTCCAGGTAGGAGAAACCGTTACCGGATATGTTCAAGCAACAGGTCTTGGTCAAGGAACTGAAGATGTTTCGGCTAAAATAACATTTAGAGTTGCTCAAGCAAATCATAAGGAAGGTCCATATAATGTACCATCATCCACATATTCACAAAACCCATACAATTCTCAAATTTTACCAGAATCATATTCTTCAACATCTACAATATTAAACATTGATACGTTCTCACTATCTAACGCACCGCAAGGTGAGTTTAGTGGTTGGGTAGAACCAGGAATGATTCTTGTTGGAAAGACAAGTCAAGCCCAAGCATCAATTAGTAATGTAAGATTAGTTTCTGACTTATCTGCAACTTTAATAGGAAGCTTCTACATTCCAAATCCAAATCTAAATATTCATCCAAGATTTGAAGCAGGAACAAAGTCTTTCACCATTGTAAATGATAATACTAATGATCAGAATTTGGCAACTACAATAGCCGAAGAGTTATTTACCTCAAGTGGAACCTTAGAAACGGTTCAAGAAAATATTATTTCGGTTAGAAACGCTAGAATTGAAAATAAACAAGTTTTTGAAGAGCAAGCAGTTTCTAGAACAACAGGAAGTCAACTTGTTAACAGTAGAGTTATTTCCCAAACTCAAAGACAAGGAATTACTGGTTGGTATGATCCTCTCGCCCAATCTTTCCTGGTTGATAATGAAACCGGAGTATTTCTAACAAGTTGTGATGTATTCTTTAGATCAAAAGATGATGCTGATATTCCAGTAACTTTCCAATTAAGAACAATGCAGGGTGGGTTCCCAACCCAGAATGTTATTCCTTTCTCAGAAATTGTGTTGGAACCAGGTGAAGTTAATACATCTGGTGATGGAAGTGTTGCAACAAATATTCAATTTAAAGCTCCAATTTATTTGGAAGGTGGAAAGGAATATTGCATATGTTTGGCATCCAATTCAACAAAATACAGTGTTTATATATCCAGAATTGGTGAAAATGATTTAATAACTCAGACATTTATTTCGAACCAACCATACCTGGGTTCTCTATTTAAATCACAAAATGCTTCAACATGGGAGCCAAGTCAATGGGAAGATCTGAAATTTACTCTTTATAGAGCAAACTTTATTGAAAATGGATCTGTTGAATTCTACAGTCCACAACTATCTGAAGGTAATGGTCAAGTTGCAAAACTTTTACCAAATTCATTGAATTTTAATTCAAAGAAAATAAGAGTAAGTTTAGCATCTACCATTAATGATCCAAATTTAACTCTCGGCAATACAATTACACAATTTGGTTCAGGTGCTACAGGAAATTACGTTGGAAGTGCTGGTATTGCAACTGGTTCTCTTACAATAACCAACTCCGGAATTGGATATACACCATCATCTGGTTCTTTAACTTATAGTAATGTAATTCTTTCAAGAGTAACAGGTAATGGTTTAGGTGCTCTTGCTAACGTTACGGTAAGGAATGGAGTGGCAATTGCCGCAACTATAGTTGACGGTGGAAATGGATATAAAGTGGGAGATACTGTAGGTATAACCTCATTAGGATCTATAACTGTTGGTAGAGACGCAAGATTTACTATAGTTTCAATTGCAAATACAAATCAATTGATAATTGATAATGTTCAAGGTGATTTTATTGTTGGTTCATCCAATACAATTAGATATGTGAACAATTCTGGAATAACTACAGATCTTAATGCATCTCTTGGTGGAGGAGTTTATATTGATGAAATAATTACCGAAAGTGATGGTCTTCATATTAAAGTTAATCATAAAAATCATGGAATGTACTCGGAAAATAATTTTGTTGCTATATCTGATGTAGAATCTGATATTAACCCAACAAAACTAACGGTTTCTTATGATTCTGATTCAAATGGATCTATATCAGTAGATAATGCATCAGAATTTGGAACTTTTGAGGGGGTTGGTGTTGGTACTACAAATCCAGGTTATTTAAAAATAGGTAACGAAATTATTGAATATACCTCAGTTTCTGGAAATGTTATAGGTGGAAATATAACAAGAGGATTAAATCCATTAACCTACCCAATAGGATCTAGAGTTTATAAGTATGAAAATAATGGTGTTTCACTGAGAAGAATCAATAAAACACATGATTTGAATGATGTTACAATTGAAAATGCAGTTGACTTTGATTATTATCACATTAAACTTGATATGTCTTCGGATGGTATTGATAGATCTTCTGGAATTGGATATCAAAATCTATATCAAAAGCAAACAAAGTCTAGTGGAGGATATTCAATAAAAGCAACTCAAAATATTCCATTTGAAATTATAACCCCAATCGTTCAAAACTTAACTGTACAAGGAACATCTATAAGTTCTGAAATTAGAACAATTACTGGAAAGAGTATTAGTGGAAATGAAATTCCTTTTGTAGATGCTGGGTTTGAAAATATTTCAATAAACAATCCAAATTATTTTACATCTCCAAGAATGGTTTGTTCTATAGTTAATGAAGAAAATAACTTACAAAATGTTCCAGGTAATAAATCAATGAATTTGAGATTGAGATTGGATACATCTAATACATATCTTTCTCCGGTTATTGATACACAACGTGTTAGTGCAATTTTAACTTCAAATAGAGTTAATAGTGCAATTTCTAATTATGCATCCGATGCAAGACCAAATTCAATCTTAGATGACCCAACAGCATTCCAATATATTTCTAAAGAGATATCTTTAGAATCTCCAGCAACTTCCTTAAAATTAATTTTAAATGCATATATTAATTCTTATTGTGATATAAGAGCATTCTATTCAATTAGTGAAAATTCTGGATTTGATCCAATATTTGTACCATTCCCAGGATACATGAATTTAGATTTCAGATCACAAATAATTTCGGTGGAAGATAGTGATGGAAGACCTGATAAATTTATTACTCCATCATCATCTCTTAAGTTTGAATCCAATTTCTTAGATTTTAAGGAGTATTCATTTACTGCAGATAATCTTCCATCATTTAGAAATTATAGAATTAAAATTGTTGCAACATCAACAAATCAAGTTTATGTTCCAAGAATTAAAGACTTGAGAGTTATTGCACTTGCTTGATATGGATTACATAAGAGTAAAAGGTTATGATGGATTAATTCGTGATCCAAATACAAACTCAATAATTAATACAAATATGTCGGAATATCAAGAGTATGTTTCTAGAAAAAAACTAAAAATTGAAGAGAATCAAAAGATACAAAATTTGGAATCTGATGTTGCTAATATGAAAGATGATTTGAATGAAATTAAATTTTTACTTAGGAGTCTTGTAAATGAATCCAAATGACATAGAATTAGAAAATTTATCTAAAAACTTTGAATATGCTAAAGCTTGTATTGAAATAGATGCCATAGATGATATTGAAGACTTACGAAATATATCTAAGGCATATATGAAACTTTATATGAAGCAACAAGAAGTTCTTTCTACAATGTTAAAGTAAAACCTAAATATTTTGAGAGGAAACAAAAATGGCGCAACCAGCATCTAGGCAAGAATTAATAGATTATTGTAAGAGAAAACTTGGTGCGCCAGTATTGGAGATTAATGTTGCGGAAGAACAAATAGATGATTTAGTTGATGATGCTATTCAATTCTTTCAAGAAAGACATTTTGATGGTGTTGGGCAAGTATTTTTAAAATATCAAGTAACACAAGATGATATTAATAGAGGACAAGCACCTAACGGAAAATCACCAACTGCAGGAATAGCAACAACAACAGCAACGGCAAATATTGTAGGTACAGCAACGACATTTACATATAAAGAGAATAGTAATTACTTACAAATACCACCATCGGTAATTGGGGTAACAAAAATATATCATTTTGATGGCACTAATACAACAACAAATAATATGTTTAGTGTCAAATATCAGTTATTCCTCAATGACATTTATTATTGGGGATCAACTGAAATTTTAACTTACGCAATGACAAAGACTTATCTTGAAGATATAGAATTTCTTTTGACTACCCAAAAACAAATTAGATTTAATAAACGTCAAGATAGATTATATCTGGATATTGATTGGGGAAGTATATCCATTGGGGATTATATTATTATTGATTGTTATAGATCTCTTGATCCAAATGACTACTCTAGAGTTTGGAATGACTCTTTCTTGAAAATGTATTTGACATCATTGATTAAAAAGCAATGGGGACAGAATTTAATTAAGTTCCAGGGAGTAAAACTTCCAGGTGGTGTTGAGCTTAATGGCAGACAAATATATGATGATGCACAAAGAGAAATTGATTCTATTATGGAAAAAATGTCCAATACATATGAACTACCACCACTAGATATGATCGGATAATTCAAATGTTAAATCCATTTTTTCAACAAGGATCAAGAACAGAGCAGAGTCTTATACAAGACTTAATCAATGAGCAGTTGAGAATGTATGGTGTTGAAGTATATTACTTACCAAGAAAGTATCTAACAGAAAAAACGATAATACGAGAAGTTATTGAATCAAAATTTGATGACGCATATCCAATAGAAGCATATGTTCAAAACTATGAAGGATATTCTGATAATACAACAATACTTTCAAAGTTTGGTATTCAGGCGTCAAATGAAATTTCATTAATAATTTCGAAAGAACGTTTTGAGCTTTATATTGCCCCATTAATAAAAAATAAACCAAATATAAAATTATCATCTAGACCAAAAGAAGGAGATTTAATTTATTTTCCTCTTGGTGATAGATTATTTGAAATAAAATTTGTTGAGCATGAAAAACCATTTTATCAACTTCAAAAAAATTATGTATATGAACTAAGATGTGAGTTATTCCGTTACGAAGATGAAGTTATTGATACTGGTATTGATGAAATTGACAATACTTTAGAGCCAATAGATGGATCTGATGGTGAAGATGTTTTTATTGGAACAACTCAAACTTTAACGTTAATTGGTGCGGGAACAACAGCAACGTCTGTTGCATCAATTGTGAATGGTGGAATAAGACTGATAACAGTTACAAATAGAGGTGGAGGATATACTAGTACACCAAGAGTTGCTATTTCTTCAGCTCCTTATGGGGGAGTTACTGGAATAGCAACAGCTATAATGATTGGTGGAGTCGTTGCTTGTAATGATAATGTCAATCCTCTAGCAAAATCTGTTCAGGCTGTTGAAATTATTAACGCGGGATCAGGATATACTGTTGCCCCAGGAATTCGTTTTATTGGTGGTGGCGGATCTGGTGCTGCAGCAACTGCAACAATTGGAAATGGAATTATTGGAGAAATAAGTTTAACTTCTGGTGGATCTGGATATTCAACACCACCAAATGTAATGTTTATAAATGAAATATTCCAAAGTGGTGTTGCGACGGTATCAGCTGCAGCGACTGCAGTTGTAAGTACTGCCGGAACTATAACAGCAATACGTATTACAAATGCTGGATTGGGATATAGTGTAGCACCAACTATTGTAATATCTTCACCATACAGCACCGGAATTGGAACTTTCCAATTCAATGAAACTATTACTGGAAGTATTAGTGGTGTTACTGCAAAGGTAAGAAATTGGAATGTAATCTCTAACCAACTAGAGGTTTCAAATATTACTGGAGCATTTATTGCCGGAGAAACTGTTGTGGGATCCGCATCAAGCGCATCATATCAAATTAGAACAATTGATACAAATATAAATGATGATGGGTATGCTGATAATACATTTATTGAATCTGAAGCGGATAGTATTTTAGATTTTAGTGAGTTTAATCCTTTCGGAACTCCATAAATATAAATTAACACGGATTAATTAATTCATAAACTGGGTAAAAAAAATGTTTGAATATTTTTATCACGAGATATTAAGAAGAACGGTAATTGCGTTTGGTACGTTATTCAATAATATATCAATTCAGCATACAAATAGTTCCGATCAAGTTGTAAGTATTTTGAAAGTTCCTCTTGCGTATGGACCTACTCAGAAGTTTCTTGCAAGATTGGAGCAATCTCCTGATTTGAATAAATCAACTGCAATAACTTTACCCAGAATGTCTTTTGAGTTTACTGGATTGGTTTACGATTCATCTAGGAAAGTCTCTACAACTCAAACATTTACTTCTAAAGATCCAACAAATGGATCCGAAACTAAAAAAACATATATGCCAGTTCCTTATAATATGCAATTTGATCTGAGCATTATGTCCAAATTAAATGATGATGCTTTACAAATCATAGAACAGATTTTGCCATATTTCCAACCATCTTATAATTTAACTGTTGAACTAGTTGATTCTATTAATGAAAAAAGAGATATTCCAATTGTCCTCGAAAATATTACAATGCAGGATGATTATGAAGGTAATTTCACAACAAGAAGAGTTCTTCTTTATACCTTAAGATTTACTGCAAAAACATATCTATTTGGTCCTGTATCCTCTGCTACGAAGGATGTTGTTAAGAAAGTTACTCTCAGTTATCTTACAGGGTCTAGTGCAGACAATAATACAAGAGAAGTTATATATTCTGCAGAACCAAGAGCAATTAAAAATTATACAGGAATTGTTTTAACTAACTTAGCACAAGATATAACGACAACAGATACTTTAATTGCAGTAAATGATGCATCAGCAATTTCTACAAATACATACTTAGATATTGATGGTGAAGAAGTTTATGTGAGATTAAAAACAGGAAATACTCTAACCGTAGAGAGGGGAAGAGATGGAACTACAATAACATCTCATTTATCTGGTGCAGAAATTAAGTCAATAACAACAGCGGATAATGATCTTATACCAGAAGGCGATGATTTTGGTTTTAGTGGATCTGTTCTATGAAAATGACTAAGAAATTCGATGATTTAAACAGTGCATTTAATGTTGAGAGCGAAATAGTCTCAGTAGAAAGTACTGAGACTATAGAAAAAATATCATCGAGTATAGATGATATCAAAAAAGATTATGAATATACAAGAGGAAATTTATATTCAATAATTGAAAAAGGACAAGAAGCAATTAATGGAATTCTTGAACTTGCCCAAGAAAGTGAAATGCCAAGAGCATATGAAGTGGCAGGACAACTTATAAAAAATGTTGCAGATGCCACAGATAAATTAATGGATCTACAAAAAAAATTAAAAGAAGTTGAGGAAGAAAAACAATCCAAAGGTCCAACAAATGTTACAAATGCTCTTTTTGTAGGTTCTACAGCAGAATTGGCAAAATTAATTAAACAACAATCTAAAGATGAAAACGTTTAAACAGTTTCAAGAAGAGTGGACTAATAAATATAAAAAGAGTATCGATTGTTCAAATCCAAACGGATTTTCTCAGCGTGCCCATTGTGCCGCAAGAAAAAAAAGAGCAAAAGGTGAAGAAACTAAGTCAAAACCAGTTGAATGAAAACTCCAAAATTTTCCCATCTAACACCACATCTAAAGAGGATGCAACATCAGTTGGATCCAAATCTTGATATCAAACAGTCGATCAAACATGCAACTGTCCAATATGTTGATTGGGATAATGATGGAGATGTTGATGAATATGATAAAAAACCAAAATTAGTTCCAGATGAAAATCCAACTGCTGATTTTGCAACTACATCCAAAAAATTAACTGCTAAGCAAAAAGGTGAGATAAAACATACCAGGAGAGGTATGGCATATGAAGATTTAAGAAAATGGTTTGATAAAGAGGATCCAGAGGGTAATTGGAGAAGATTTAATACCAAAGGAGAAGCAATTGGTCCATGTGCCCGTAAACCGGGAGAACCAAAACCAAAGTGCTTATCAAATGAAAAAGCAGCAAATATGTCTAAAAATGAAATTGCTGCAGCAGTAAAGAGAAAAAGAGAAAAAGATCCAGTAGCCAATCGTCAAGGTAAAGGAGGAAAACCAATTATGTCTTCGAATAAAATTGAAGAGACTACTTTACCTGAGATTGAAAATAAAATATACAGTGGAGAAAAGAGATATTGTCCAAAATGCGCAAAAATGGAATATCAAAAAGAATGCAGATATGGTCCAAAATATTGGGCACTATATTCATCCCCAATTGGTCCATCTTCAGAGCAAGGAAAAGCGGACCTTGCAAATATTGCACCAAGAAATGAAGAAAAAGATCATGAGTTTTCGATGGCACGTTCGGAAATTTCAACAATCGTTAATGCAGCCAGAAGACTCAAAAGGAAAATGAAGGGAGAAGGTAACATTGAAGCATGGGTTCAATCAAAAATTACCAAAGCGGCAGATTATTTGGATACCGCAGCTGATTATGTTGATAGTGGCGAAATGCAAAAAGAAACGTGTTGGGATGGTTATAAAAGAAAAAAGGGAACTAAAAAGTTTGCTCCAGGATCTTGCGTAAAAGAAGAAAATCAACCAACAAATCCCAAACTTTGGTCTAGAGCAAAAGCACTTGCTAGACAAAAATTTGATGTATATCCAAGTGCATACGCAAATGGATGGGCAGCAAAATGGTACAAGTCAAAGGGTGGTGGATGGAAATCTGTAAGTGAGCAGACTATTGAAGACTTAAATGGAAATACTTTTGCCGAAGTTATTGATATTATCAATCCAGAACCAATTAAAGGATTTAAGTCTCAAATTGAAGAGATGGCAAGAGTTGAGTCAAAAAATGGAAACTTAATGATGGTTGTTGCTATGTGGAGAGGAAAAACTTATGCACTTAAGATATTTTTCCCACAAGTAAAACTACCAAATAGAAAAGAAATTGAAGACCAGATTCAAAAAATATATCCAGGAGCTAGACTGGTATATTCTAAAGTTTCTGAGTGTCAAGCAGGTCAATCATTCTTGTATGCGGGAGGATCTGCACCTAAACTTGGCCCAAGTCATAATTATGTTAAACCAATGGGAGAAGAAGTAGAACTTGAAGAAGACTGGCAAAAAGTTAATCGTCAGGATAAAACTGATGGTTTAAGTCCTGCTGCAGTTAAAGCATATCGCAGAGAAAATCCAGGTTCAAAACTTCAGACTGCAGTGACTGAAAAGAAACCAAAAGGTAAAAGAGCAAAACGTCGTGCCAACTTCTGCCGACGTATGAAAGGAATGAAATCAAAGTTAACTTCAGCAGAAACAGCAAGAGATCCGGATTCAAGAATCAACAAAGCCCTACGCCGTTGGAGGTGCAGATAATGAAATCTTTCAAGCAATTCCTTTCAGAAAATATCAATATTTCTGGAGATTTCAATGGAAATCTCTATGTAAATAGTTCTGACATTCAACAAGATCCAGTTAAAGAATCTTTTATTGCAGACGTAGTTTGGGAAGGTAAATTGTACAGAATGGAAGTTGAAGGAATTATGATGTCAAAAAATGAACTAGCAGAACAATTACAGTCAGAATATCCTGGAGCAATTGTCCATAACGTTTATCCATTGACACAGAATTCCGTAAAGATTAAAAGTGCTCAAAGATATAGACCAGAAAGTTTATCATGGGGTGACTAATTAATGGCACAATGGAATAAAAATATACAAGATTATCTAAATCAGGAAAGAACTCTTCATGAAGTTTATGTTCGTGCTGATCAGTATGGAAATATCATAAATGAGGGTGCTACAGGTAGAAGTGCTTTTGGTGAATATGCAGTTTCTGAAATTACCCCTGTAGTTCAATTAGATCCTATCTACGGTCTTCCTACAAATAGTTTTCAAACATATTCTTTTACAAGTGGAATAGCAACAACAAGAAATAGTTTATTTGTTGCAGAAACTGGAACAAGCGCATATGGATATGCTGTAGTTCGATCAAAAAGATTTTTAAGATATCGTCCAGGACAAGGTGGAGTTGCAAGATTTACTGCGGGTTTCACTAATCCCACTACAGGTGTAACTCTACGAGCAGGATTTTTTAGTCAAGAATCCGCACTACAGGTTGGATTTAATACTAATGGAAAATTTGGTATTCTTCGCCAATATGGAACAAAGGCAGAGATTAGAAAACTCACAATCACTACTGCAGCAAGTTCTGCTGGTATTTCAACAGTTGTTTTAAATGGAGTATCTTATAACATATCTCTAGTAAACAATTCTGGAATTACATCAGCAACAGCAGCAAAACTGGGATTTGGCACTTCATATGCAGCTCATATTCCAGATCAAAGAGATAATACTATTATATTTTTAGCAAATTCAGTTGGACCTCAGACAGGTAATTTTCAATTTATTCCAGGAACAACAGGAGCAGTAGGAACATTTACAACAATTCAAACTGGCGTAGTTGCTACGGAAGAATGGGTATATCAAGAAGATTGGAATCTAGATAATTTAACTGGTGTTGGTGGTACAACAAATCCATCCGGAGTTACTTTAGATACAACAAAATTAAATGTATTTCAAATTAACTATCGTTGGTTAGGTGCTGGCGAACAAAGATATGCGATAGAAAATCCATTAAATGGAGATATGATTTTCTTCCATCACAATCATTACAGTAACGAGCATACTACTCCTTGGGTAGATAATCCATCATTTAAAATTGGATATGCTGCTGCAAATTTAAGTGGTGTTGGTATTGCTTCCACCGCATCTGTTTATGGTGCATCAATGATGATGGGGGTTGAAGGAAAAATTGTTCAAAATACATATCCAAGTTCTACATCAAGAAGCACCTCAGGATTAAGTGCTAACGTAGCAAATCACTTAATTACACTCCAAAACCCAACTACAAATAATGGAGTAATTAATTCTAGAGAACTAATTTTAAAGGGATTTAGTGGGACATTTAACAGTGGACAAGCACCAGCAGAAATTATGGCATTTTTAGATGCTCCTTTAGCAACTGGTTCTCATATTTTTAATACTTTGCCAGGAGGAAATTCAATTGCGTTAGTTTGCAAAGAAGACGGAACGATAAGTGAAACTACAAGTACTCCTATTTTAACTTATGCAATACCTAGTAGTGGATCATTAAATATTGATTTATCTGATTATAGGATTGTAATTTCTCCGGGAAGTAATCTTTCTTTAGCAATAAAGTCTGCTCAAATTAACACAACATATAGCTCTATTATTTGGGAAATTGACTAGGAGGAGAAATTAATTTATGTCAAATGATGTATATCTAGGCAATCCACTTTTAAAAAAAGCAAATACTCCGATTGAATTTACTCAGGAACAAATTCTTGAGTTTGTTAGATGTAAAGATGATCCGGTTTATTTTGCCAAAAATTACGTAAAAATTGTCACTCTTGATCATGGATTGCAACCATTTAGAATGTATCCATTTCAAGAAAAATTGGTTAATAGGTTTCACCAAAACAGATTTAATATCTGTAAGATGCCTAGACAGACTGGTAAATCAACTACCGTAGTGTCCTTCCTGCTCCACTACGCGGTGTTTAATGACAATGTTAATATAGGTATCCTAGCAAACAAAGCAGCAACCGCAAGAGAGCTCCTAGACAGGTTACAGACAGCATATGAAAACCTACCAAAATGGATGCAACAAGGAATTATTTCATGGAACAAAGGTTCATTGGAATTGGAGAATGGAAGTAAAATCTTGGCCGCTTCTACTTCTGCTTCTGCGGTTCGTGGTATGTCTTTCAATATTATATTTTTGGACGAATTTGCGTTCGTCCCAAATCATATCGCAGATGACTTCTTTAGTTCAGTATATCCAACAATTTCTTCTGGTAAGTCAACGAAGGTAATTATAGTTTCTACCCCCAAGGGTATGAACCATTTTTATCGTATGTGGCACGATGCCGAACGCGGAAAAAATGAATACATTTATACTGATGTTCATTGGTCAGAAGTTCCGGGAAGAGATGAGGCATGGAAAGCACAAACAATTGCAAATACTTCAGAACAGCAATTTAAAGTTGAGTTTGAGTGTGAATTTTTAGGATCTGTAGATACTCTTATAGCACCAAGTAAATTACGTAGCTTAGTTTATGATCATCCCTTAAAGAGAAATGCTGGTTTAGATGTATATGAGGAAGTTCAAGAGGAACATGACTATGTAATGACAGTTGACGTTGCTAGAGGAGTTAGTGAAGATTATTCGGCATTTGTTGTTACTGATATAACCAATTTTCCACATAAAATTGTGGCAAAGTATAGAAATAATGAAATTAAGCCAATGTTATTTCCAAATATTATTTTTGAAGTGGCAAGAAATTATAATTCAGCATATATCTTATGTGAAGTAAATGACATCGGAGATCAAGTAGCATCTCTTCTTCATTATGATTTGGAATATCAAAATGTTTTGATGTGCTCAATGAGAGGTAGAGCTGGACAAATAGTAGGACAAGGATTTTCTGGAAAGAAAACTCAACTTGGAGTAAAAATGTCCAAAACTGTGAAAAAAGTTGGTTCTTTAAATCTCAAAACTCTTATAGAAGAAAATAAATTAATATTCAATGATTATGAAATTATCTCAGAATTGACTACATTTGTTCAAAAGCACAATTCATTTGAAGCAGAAGAAGGATGTAATGATGACTTAGCAATGTGCTTGGTAATATATGCATGGTTAGTTGCTCAAGATTATTTTAAAGAATTAACTGATCAAGATGTAAGAAAAAGAATTTATGAGGAACAAAAGAACCAAATAGAACAAGACATGGCACCATTTGGATTTATTGTTGATGGTATAGATGAATCAAGTTTTGTTGATAATAGTGGTGATCGTTGGTTTACTGATGAATATGGAGATATGGCATACATGTGGGAATATAGATAATGGAACTAGATAAGCAAATAAAACTTGGTCATTTATTGCTTGTCGATAGAAAGTGTAGAGTATGTGGAGAAACTAAAAATTTAATAGATGGATTTTATAGAACACGTAAAGATAGGGGAGCAGTTGCATCGTCATATTCATATGAATGTAGAGATTGTACAATCCAACGAATTAAAAACAAAAATAAAAAATTTGATAGTGACAAATGGGCATATCCTGACTGGTAAGAATTTCACGTCACATTTCCCCCGTGAAAAGTAAGTTTTTAATAAATATTTTTTAGATAAACTGAGACTTTACGGAGAAAAACATGGCGACTCCTCAATTATCTCCAGGCGTACTCGTCAGAGAGGTTGACTTAACAGTAGGAAGAGCTGATAATGTTTTAGATAACATTGGTGCAATTGCGGGACCCTTTCCAATTGGACCAGTTGATTACCCAATTGATATTACTACGGAACAAGAATTAATTAACGTATTTGGAAAACCACTCTCTACAGATTCCCAATACGAATATTGGATGAGTGCATCATCTTATCTTTCATATGGTGGTGTTCTTAAAGTCGTAAGAACTGGAGGAACAACACTTAATAATGCCAATGCTGGAGTTGGAACATCTTTCAACACTTCACTTGATATTGATAACTACGATGATTATATCAATAATCATTCTGATGCAAATAACTTTACATTTGCTGCAAAAAATCCAGGATCTTGGGCAAATAACCTTAAAGTTTGTTTTATTGATGATTATGCGGATCAAACTGTTGGAATTGCAACAACCAATTTATCTACAGCTGGAGCTGTAATTGGATATGGAGTTACTATTGCATTAAGTAATGTAGTTTTACCTGGTGCAGGTTCAACTTCTTTATTCAATGGTTATCTAAAAGGTATTATCACTGGCGTAACAACTGCAGCATCTGGATCAACAAATTCGTCAATTGATGTTAAGATTTTATCAAGAGTATCATCTGCGGGCACAGAATCTAGAGTTAGTTACGCTGAAGGAACAAATTTTGCAGCAATTAGTGCAAATGATACCCTTAGATTTGTCAATAACTCCGGATCAACAACAGGATTAGCAGTTTCTGCAACATCAATTTTGGATTGGTATGATAACCAAACCTTAAGTCTTTCAAATTCAACAATTTATTGGAAGTCTATTGCACCAAAACCAGGAACAACAAGATATGCATCCGAAAGAAATGCATATAACGATGAACTTCATATTGCAGTTATTGATGATCTTGGTTCTATCACAGGAAATCAAGGAACAATTTTAGAGAAGCACGTTGGTTTATCTAAAGCACTTGATGCAGTATCTGCGGTTAACTCACCACAGAAAATCTGGTACGAGCAATTTGTTGCTGATTATTCATCACAAATTTATGCCGGAGGAAATCCAGGATCAACTGTTGATGCTTTCCACGGAACAGCACCAAGAGCAACTGGATTTACAACATATTCCGGAACTGCTTCCGTATCATTCAATCCAGTTTCGGTTGCTGATGGAACATGGGGTCTAAATGCACAAGATGTCCAGTTCAATGCAATTGGTAATAAAACTTATACTCTTAGAGGGGGTGTAGATTACAGTGCATCTGGAGGAATGAAGCCGACTTTAGGCAACTTAATTACATCATATAACCTATTCTCCAATAAAGATGAAATTCAGGTTGATTATCTAATCATGGGACCTGGATTTGATAATGAATCAGATTCTCAAGCAAAAGCACAATATTTAATTTCAATCGCAGAGCAAAGAAAGGATTGTGTAGCGACAATTGGAGCACATAGAGCAAACTTGATTGGTATTACAAATACAACGACTCAAACGACTAATTTAGTTAAGTATTTTAGTTCACTATCCTCATCATCATATGCAGTATTTGATAGTGGTTATAAGTACACTTATGATAGATTTAACAACAAGTTTGTTTACATTCCTTGCAATGCTGACGTTGCTGGTTTAATGTGCCGCACAAATATTGTGGCATACCCCTGGTTCTCCCCAGCAGGTCAACAAAGAGGAATTATTAATAATGCAATCAAACTTGCATACAATCCAAATAAAGCTCAGAGGGATCAACTTTATCCACAAAGAATTAACGCGATTGTAACTCAACCTGGTGTTGGAACTCTCCTTTTTGGTGATAAAACTGCACTTGGTTATGCATCAGCATTTGATAGAATCAATGTACGTCGTCTATTCCTTACAGTTGAGCAAGCACTACAAAGAGCAGCACAAGCGCAACTCTTTGAACTAAACGATGAATTGACCAGAGCAAACTTTAGAAATATTGTTGAACCATATTTACGTGATGTTCAGGCTAAGAGAGGTCTTTATGGATTCCTAGTTGTTTGTGATAGCACAAATAACACTCCCGATGTTATTGACAACAATGAATTTAGAGCTGATATCTTCCTGAAGCCAGCGAAGTCTATTAATTACATAACTCTAACATTTGTTGCTACCAGAACTGGAGTAAGTTTTGAAGAAGTAGTCGGTAGAGTTTGATTCGGATTCTAAATAAAAAAAGGAGGACTTAAAAATGGCAACAACTAGACCAAACTTAACAATTTCAAATTTTAAATCCAAACTTGTTGGTGGCGGTGCTCGCCCCAACTTGTTTGAAGTAGAATTGGCAACTCTCCCATCCGGACTTACAGGATGGGATAGCGATAAATTTAAATTTTTATGTAAGGCAGCCCAGCTTCCTGCACAAAATATTGGATCTATTGATGTTCCATTCAGAGGAAGGTCCTTTAAAGTTGCTGGAGACAGAACTATTGATGCATGGAGCGTTACAATTATCAACGATGAAGATTTTCTTTTAAGAAATGCATTTGAAGCTTGGACTGAGTTGATAGCAAAACTTGATAATAATATTGGTGCAACTGACCCAAATGCATATATGGTCAATGCAAAAGTCTATCAACTCGGAAGAGGATCGTCCGCTAGCAGCGATAACAACTCCGGATCTGCTAATGCAGTATTAAAGGAGTATGAATTTATTGATATTTTCCCAACTAATGTTGCCGCAATTGATCTATCATATGATAGTTCAGATACTATTGAAGAATTTACTGTTGAATTCCAGGTTCAGAGTATCAATGTAACTGGTGCTGGTGGTCCAAACGCATAATAAATAGTCTAAAGGTTAATCTAAAACTAATAAATTATGGCAAAATTATTTGGATTCTCTATTGAGGATACTGAACCATTATCACCCAATGTGGTTTCCCCCGTCCCCCCTAACAATGAGGACGGGGTTGACCACTATTTAAGCGGTGGTTTTTTTGGTTCGTATGTAGATATTGAAGGAGTATATAGAACAGAGTTTGAATTAATTAAAAGATATAGAGAAATGGCACTCCATCCAGAAGTTGACAGTGCTATTGAAGATATTGTAAACGAAGCAATTGTATCAGACACAAACGATACTCCAGTTCAAGTTGACTTAGATAATCTAAATGCAAGTGATGGAATCAAGAAAAAAATTCGTCAAGAATTTAAGCATATCTTAAATCTATTAGATTTTGATAAAAAATCCCATGAAATTTATAGAAATTGGTATATTGATGGAAGAATTTATTATCATAAGGTAATTGATCTTAAAAACCCAAGCGATGGTATTCAAGAATTAAGATATATTGACGCAATGAAAATGCGTTATATTAGGCAAGATAAAAAGAAAAATAAAGATAAATATAGATCTTCGGTTGTACAAAGTGATAATCCAATGGATTATGACTTCCCAGAAATTGAAGAATATTTCATCTACAATCCTAAATCACAATATCCAACTGGAAACCTAAATGCAACTGGATCTAGTCAAGGAATAAAAATCGCAAAAGATGCAGTTACATATTGTACTTCTGGATTGGTAGATAGAAATAAAGGATCCACTCTATCGTATTTACATAAAGCAATTAAATCTCTCAATCAACTCCGTATGATTGAAGATTCTCTTGTAATTTACAGACTTTCAAGAGCACCAGAAAGAAGAATTTTTTATATTGATGTAGGTAATCTACCAAAAGTTAAGGCAGAACAATATCTCCGTGATGTTATGATGCGTTATCGCAATAAGTTAGTTTATGATGCATCAACTGGAGAAATCCGCGATGATAAAAAATACATGGCAATGCTTGAAGATTTTTGGCTCCCCCGCCGTGAAGGTGGTAGAGGAACTGAAATCACTACACTTCCAGGTGGCCAAAATCTTGGTGAAATTACTGATATTGAATATTTCAAAAAGAAATTATATCGTTCATTGAATGTTCCCCCTTCACGAATGGATGGAGAAGGTGGATTTAATCTTGGTCGTTCATCAGAAATTCTTAGAGACGAACTTAAGTTCACAAAATTTGTTGGACGTTTAAGAAAGAGATTTTCAAACATGTTTAATGACATGTTAAGAACTCAATTAATTCTTAAGAATATTGTAACTCCAGAAGACTGGGAGATTATGAGCGAGCATATCCAATATGATTTCTTATACGATAATCACTTCTCAGAACTCAAGGAGTCTGAGTTGTTAAATGAGAGATTGAATATGGTTGCAGTTGCAGAGCCATATGTTGGCAAGTATTTTTCACAAGATTATGTCAGAAGAAAGATTCTTCGCCAAACTGATGTTGAGATTTTGGAGCAAGATGCTCTCATTGAAAAAGAAATTGAAGAAGGAATAATTCCAGATCCAAGCGCACAAGCAATGGATATGGGTGGAGAACAAGTACAACCCGAACAAGAACAAGATCAGTCCAATATGGATTTGGGGGCACCAGTTATGGAGCCAGATCTTGAATCCCAAGGTCAATCAACACAAGCACCTGCAATTACAAAAATGCCCAAAGGTGGGGAAATATAAATAAAAACGATTATTTCTAGGTATTAAAGAACATGGATGATCTTATGGATATGATTATTGCTGATGAATCACCATCTCAAATCAGTGATAAAATAAAAGAAATTCTTTTTGCAAAGTCTGCAGAACGAATTGATTCTTTTAGACCAATGGTAGCACAAAATACATTTGGACAGGAAAATAATCAGTCCGATCCAGGAGAGGAATAATTAATTTAATAAATAACTAAAAGTGTTTTTTTAAAATAATGGCTCATAGACCAGTTGGGGCAGGTTCCTCATTTAGTTTTGTAGCAGGTGCTGCCACTACATCATCTGCCTTTTCCGTACAATCAAGCGTTTTGCGAGTTGTTGCTGCTGGTTCTGCGGCACACGTTGTAGTGGGTGCAAATCCTTCTGCAACAAATGCGGACTATTATGTTGCATCTGGAGAATCTGTAACTTTAGGTTTAACTAAAGCATCGAATAGGGTTGTTGGTGTTACAACAGGATCAACAACTGTTATTACGGTTCCAGAGGGAACTCAAGTTCCTTTTGGAGTTGGTGATTATGTTTCTTTGGTCGCAACTGGACAAACATACTATAACTTTACACACCAAGAAGTTTTATCTGTTGATACTTCTTCTGGAGTAAATGGATATTATCAAACAAGAATGACAGTTAATTATAATTCATCGGGAATTGTAACTGCATTTTCTTCGAGAGATGCTTCAGTTACTCTTTCAAATAAAGTTTCTGCATATGGTTTAGGTTCAGGAACAGTTTACTACCAACAAGTACAAATTTCAGGACAAGCATGATGAAACTAATCAGAGAAGAAATCGAAAAAGTTGAAGTTCTTACTGAAAAAGTAGGGAATGAGACAAGACTTTATATTAAAGGTCCCTTTCTTCAGGCGGAATGTGTCAACCGTAATGGACGCATGTATCCAATCTCCATTATGGAGAGAGAAGTAAATCGTTATACTGAGCAATATGTTCAGAAAGGACGTGCTCTTGGAGAACTTGGACATCCAGATGGTCCAACTGTAAATCTTGATCGTGTATCACATAAGATTGTTGATCTTTGCCGAGAAGGAAATAACTTCATTGGTAAAGCACAAATTTTATCGACTCCAATGGGCAAAATTGCAGAGTCTCTTCTAAAGGATGGAGTTTGTCTTGGAGTTTCTTCTCGTGGTATTGGTTCCTTAAGAGAGAACTCAAAAGGATATAAAGAAGTTGGTGAAGATTTTATGCTTGCAACTGCTGCTGATATTGTAGCAGATCCCTCCGCTCCCGATGCTTTTGTTCAGGGAATTATGGAAGGAAAGGAATGGGTATGGGATGGTGGAGTTTTGAGAGAAAAGATTGCAGAAAATACCAAACGCAAAATCAATACTTTAGTTGACCAAAGACTTTTGGAAGACTATAAGTTGAGTTTATTCAATGAGTTCTTAAACTCATTGTAATTTATTAATTTATAAATAAATATAGATTTCATACAGGAAAATCGGAGAGTTCAAATGTCTCGTGGTAAACAATTACAAGAAATGGAAGTAGGCACAAAGCAATCCAGGACTGCTGTTAATGCCGGTGCAAAGCCAGCAGAAGCAATGCCAAAGCTTTCAGGAAATATTCCACCTGGTCAAAGTGGTGGTTGGGAAGATCTTGGTGGTCCTACGCCAGAGAATTATAAGTCAGATGATGACTCAGCAAAGCTGAAAACCCCAGGTGCAACCCTTAAGCAAGTTAAGGATGTTGTAAATAAAAATGCAAAACCAGCCGAAGCAATGAAAGAAGAAGAAGAACTCGAAGATGAAGACCTCATTGAAGAAGAGAGTGAGGAAGAAATTGAAGATGTGCTAGAAGAAGATGCTGCCGAAGAAGGTGGTGAAGAAGACGAAGAAGAGGAAGAGACCGAAGAAGTCGTAGAAGAAGAGTTTGACATTGAGGAAGATGTCAATGCTCTAATGGAAGGTGAAGATCTTTCGGAAGAATTCAAAGAGAAAGCAAAAACTATCTTTGAAGCTGCAATTATTTCAAGAGTAAATCAGATTAAAGAAGAAATTGAAGCAGTCTACGAAGAAAGACTCGTAGAAGAAGTAAAAGAAATTGCAGAAGCTCTATCAGAGCGCGTAGATTCTTACCTTGAGTATGTTGCTGATGAGTGGTTCAATGAGAATTCACTTTCAGTTGAAAATGGTCTGAAGGAAGAGTTAACCGAATCCTTCATGACTGGTCTGAAAGGACTTTTTGAAGATCATTATGTAACAATCCCTGAAGATAAATATGATGTGCTTGAGAGCATGGTAGAAAAACTTGATGAAATGGAGACAAAACTCAACGAGCAGATTGAGAAGAATGTTTCCCTAAACAAGCGTCTCGCAGAGTCGGTTGCAAACGGAATCTTCGATGAGATTTCTGAGGGTCTTGCAGATACTCAGAAAGACAAGCTCGCTTCACTTGCCGAAAGTGTTGAGTTTGAAAGTGAAGAAGAATATCGTGAAAAACTGGAGACTCTAAGGGAAGCATATTTCCCTTCAAGATCAGTATCTCCATCAGCTAAAACCGAAACTCTTTCAGAAAGCGTAGATGTTGCTCCAGAGTACGTCTCTGATTCAATGTCAGCTTATCTGAAAACCCTTTCAGCATTTAGCAAATAATTGAATTTAATATAATTCAAACCCAAAAAACAAACACTTAGTAAAAGGTAAAAGCAAATGTTCCATTCCGAGCATCTGCAGGAAAAGTGGGCACCTCTCCTCAATTATGAGGGTCTGGATCAAATCAAAGATTCACATCGTAGAGCTGTAACCGCTGTCCTGCTCGAGAACCAAGAAAAGTTCCTTAGAGAGGAGCAAGCATTTAATGTTGGAAATCTTTCCAACCTGATGGAAGGACCAACCAACTCAGTTGGAAATGGTGGATACACCGGTGCAGGTGGTCAAACCGTTGCTGGTTTCGATCCTGTTCTGATTTCACTGATCCGCCGTTCAATGCCTAACCTGGTCGCTTATGACCTGGCTGGCGTTCAACCAATGAGTGGTCCTACTGGACTCATCTTCGCAATGCGTTCTAAGTATAAGACGCAAGGTGGAGCTGAGACCTTCTATGATGAAGTTGATACCGCATTCTCCGGTCAGGACAATGCATTCAACAACACTGCTGGATGGACTGATGCTGCAGCTGGTGTTGGTACAACCACCCAGGCTGGTAGCAACCCTTCAGTTCTGAACCCTGTTTCAACTGCCACTTCGACCGCATATAATGTTGGTCAGGGCATGAGAACCGACCTTGCAGAAAGACTTGGTGACGGTACTGAGGGTGAGTTCAACGAAATGGCTTTCTCGATCGAGAAGGTCACTGTTACTGCTAAGAGCCGTGCTCTGAAAGCAGAATACAGCCTTGAGCTTGCTCAGGACCTGAAGGCAATCCATGGTCTGAATGCTGAAGCGGAACTCGCAAACATTCTCTCAACTGAGATTCTTGCTGAGATCAACCGCGAAGTCATCAGAACCATCTACAAGGTTGCTGAACAGGGTGCTGTACAGAACGTTGCAACTCCTGGTGTATTTGACCTTGATGTTGACTCCAACGGTCGTTGGTCAGTTGAGAAGTTCAAGGGTCTTCTGTTCCAGATTGAGCGTGATGCTAACGCAATCGCACAAAGAACTCGTAGAGGAAAGGGCAACATCATCATGTGCTCTGCTGACGTTGCTTCAGCACTGACCATGGCTGGTGTTCTGGATTACACCCCTGCCCTCAACGCTAACCTCAACGTTGATGACACTGGTAACACCTTTGCTGGTGTTCTCCAAGGTAAGTATCGTGTTTATATCGATCCTTATGCTGCTAACCTGACCTCAGGTAACGCAACACCTGGTAACCAGTACTACGTTGTTGGTTATAAGGGTTCCAGCCCATATGATGCAGGTCTCTTCTATTGCCCATACGTACCTCTCCAGATGGTACGTGCTGTTGGCGAGAACACCTTCCAGCCAAAAATTGGCTTTAAGACTCGTTATGGTATGGTTGCTAACCCATTTGCTGAGGGAACCACTGTTGGTGAAGGTCGTCTTCTTGTTAACGCTAACCGCTACTACAGAAGAGTTGCTGTTAAGAACCTCATGTGATTCATTTCACATAGACTTCAAGGGACCCTTAGGGGTCCCTTTTTTTATCTAAATAAAAATACGCACAATATAATAAAATGGCAGGAAGATCTTCTCAGATCGAAAATAGAAATTTTCTTTCACCAACTGGATTTAAGTTTGTCCTAAAAAGAAGTCCAAAAGTTGCTTTCTTTTGCAATCAGGCAAATGTACCTGATATTACATTAGAAATAGCAACACAACCAACAATGCTCGGTAGAAACATTCCACAACCTGGAAATAAACTTGAATTTGGAGACCTATCACTTAGATTTTTAGTTGATGAAAACCTTGAAAATTACATGGAGATTCAAAACTGGATCAGAGGTTTAGGATATCCAGAAGAGGTCAAACAATTTAGAGACTTGAGTAATGAAGGTATAATTCAAGGCAATTATGTCAATGATCGCCAAAACATATATTCCGATGGTACTCTACAAGTTTTAAACAGCAATCTTGTTGCAAAATTTCAAGTTTTCTTTAAGGACTTATTTCCATATTCATTATCAACCATAACTTTTGATGCAACAAATACTGATATCGAATACTTTACAGCAGATGTAACTTTCAAGTATACTGTCTATAATATTACTGACTTAGGTGGAAATCCCTTATGAGTATTGATCTTGATAAAATTCAAGAAATGTGGGAAAAAGATTCAAAAATAGATGCAGATAATTTACATACAGAATCTTTAAATATTCCAATTCTTCATGCAAAATATTTTGATTTATATAATACAATATTTCTTTTAAGGAAAAAGGCAGAGCAACAAAGAAGAAATATTCGTCATGAGAGATATGAATATTATTCCGGAAAGGCAGATCCAGATGTTTATATAGATAACCCGTTTCCCAAAAAAATTAGAGATAAAGACACAATGCAGAAGTATCTTGATGCTGATGAGAAACTGTCTACAGTCTGTTTAAAGATTGATTATTACGATACTATGCTTGTTTACATTGAAAGTATCCTAAAAATGATTCAAAACAGGACATATCAAATTAAAAATGCAATTGAATTCATGAGATTCAATGCTGGACTCGGGTGAATAAATATTTGAAGTGACAAACGCCAAATATGGATGACATATTTTCATCTTTAAAAGCTTTTGAATTTGATGAGAGTAATTTTGAACCATTAGATTCAAACTTTTGGAAAAGGGGGTGGAATCACAGTGAAGAAGCAAAGTTAAAAATGTCTGCTTCAAAAAAAGGAAAAGATCCGTGGAATAAAGGATTAACGGGATTTTCTCATAGTGAAGAGACTAAAGAAAAAATGAGAAAAAGAATGCAAGGAAATAGTTACACAAAAGGGAGAAAACTTACTGAAGAAGAAAAAAAGAAAAGAAGTGATAGTTTAAAAGAGTATTATAGAAAAAGAAGAGAGTCTGGATATAAAAGATAAATAATCCCAGATAGAACTTTAATATGAATACTGCTGATCTTGTCATAAAAAAAGCAAATGAAGTATTTCTAAAGATAGAAACTCAACCACATATCGAATACGAACTAAGAGATAGATTTACTTTTCAAGTAGAGGGGGCAAAATTTATGCCCCAATATAGAAAAAGAAATTGGAATGGAGAAATTCATCTATTCGATATGAGATCGAAACAGATCTATGTTGGTTTGCTGGATAAGATTGTCAATTTCTGCAAGCAATACGGTTATACTTATAAATTCGAAGACAATAAATTCTACGGCACCCCATATGAAGAGAATGAGCAAATCTCATTCGAAGGTGTCAAGGATTATATGCATTCCATTTGTGCTCATACTCCCAGGAAGTATCAAATTGAGGGAGTATATGATGCCCTAAAGCATAATAGAAAACTATTGATAAGCCCCACAGCGAGCGGCAAATCACTGATGATTTATTCTCTCGTAAGATATTATGTGGATAAAGGAGAAAAAATTCTTCTAGTTGTTCCAACGACATCTCTTGTAGAGCAGATGTACAAGGATTTCCTTGATTATGGTTGGGATGCGGATTCATATTGCCATCGTATCTATTCTGGTAGAGAAAAAACGAATGAATATCCAGTAACAATTACCACTTGGCAATCTGTATATAAATTGGAACGTTCTTTCTTTGAGGGTTATGGTTGCATTATAGGAGATGAGGCACATTTGTTCAAGTCTAAATCTCTTGTGGAGATTATGACTAAACTTCATCATGCAAAATATCGTTTTGGTTTTACCGGAACTTTAGATGGAACTCAAACTCATAAGTGGGTTTTGGAGGGATTATTTGGACCATCATACAAAGTAACAAGGACTGATGAGTTGATGAAGCAGGGTCATCTCTCACAACTTGACATCCAATGTATTGTCCTTAAACATTCCCCACAAAAGTTTGAAACTTATGAAGATGAAATACAATATCTAATATCTCATGAGCAAAGGAACAACTTTATTAAAAATCTTGCTTTAGATTTGAAAGGTAATACTCTTGTATTGTTTAGTAGAGTAGAAACTCATGGTGCTATTTTATATGAAAAGATAAATAATCAAAAGCGAGATGAACGTAAAGTATTTTTTGTTCATGGTGGAGTGGATGCTGAAGAAAGAGAATTAGTTAGAGAAATTACAGAAAGAGAAAATAATGCAATCATTGTTGCATCCTATGGAACTTTTTCTACAGGTATCAATATTAAAAATCTCCATAACGTTATCTTCTCCTCACCTAGTAAGTCCAGAATACGAAATCTTCAAAGCATTGGACGAGTTCTTAGAAAAGGAAAAAATAAAGTAAAAGCAACACTTTATGATATTTCCGATGATTGCACTCACAACTCAAGAAAAAATTATACCCTAAATCACTTTATAGAAAGAATTAAAATCTATAATGAAGAAAAATTCAATTATGAAATAGTCACAATACAACTTAAGAAAAATGGGAATTGAAGAAGACTTTTATGCAACAGTAAAATTAAAAACAGGTGAAGAAATCTTTGCAAAGGTAGCAGCCTCTGAAGAAGAAGATAGAACCATGTTAATAGTTTCAAATCCAATCATTGTTAACGAAGTAAAGAGTAGAAGTGGAATTGTTGGATATAAACTAGAACCATGGTTAAAGACAACAACCGAAGATATGTTCATCATCAATTTATCAGATGTTCTAACCATGTCGGAATCTTCTGATATTGAAATGATTATGATGTATCAATCCTTTATCCGTCAGTCAAACAAAGAGCAAGGATCCCAATCAAAAATAAACCGCAGAATGGGATATCTTGCCAATGTTAATGATGCAAAAGAGATCTTAGAGAAACTTTATAAAAATAGCTAAAGCTAATCTTTTCAACCTCCACAAAGGTTATTGTACAGGTTTTTGAATACCTTGTCAATCATTTTTATAAATGGTATAATTCATACATATTATGAGTTAAACTAATGATAACCACAGCAGTTATGACCAAGAGAAAGAGGTCAGAGCATTACGTAAACAATAAAGAGTTTCTTGCTGCTCTTATCAAGTACCGTGAGGACAAAGAGATTGCATTAATTCAGGGAAAACCAAAACCTCCCATTCCTCGTTATATTGGAGAGTGTTTCCTGAAGATTGCTAATCATCTTTCTTTCAAACCAAACTTCGTGAACTACATGTTCAAAGAGGACATGATTTCTGATGGTATTGAAAACTGTGTTCAGTACATCCATAATTTCAATCCAGAGAAGTCCCAGAATCCTTTTGCATACTTCACTCAAATTATTCACTATGCTTTTCTTCGTCGTATTCAAAGGGAAAAGCGCCAGTTAGAAATTAAAAACAAAATTCTTGAACGCTCTGGATACTCTGAAGTCTTTGGAGATGACAACACGGTTGACGGAAGCAACTATTCCGACTATAACTCAATAAAAGATAATATTCATAGTAAGTTGAGGTATTAATTTATTGCTCCTTAATGTATAAATAAAAAATAACATTAAGGAGCGTAATGCCTAATCAATTTAGTCAATCAAGAAAAAATAGATTGAAAGCAATAGAAGAAGGCAAAAAAACATATATTGGAGATACTGCTTGTAAATATTGTGGTAGTTATGAAAAATATGTATCCACTTCTAGTTGTTTTCCTTGTGCTAAAGAAAAGGGTTTAGAAAAACTTAATAATAAAGAATTGATGAAACGCTATAGGACTAAAGAAAAAGTCAATAATAAAACCTATAGGTATAGAACTAAAAAGTTTGGAGAAGCACCAACTTTAACCAATGAAGAACATGAAAGGATATTGCTCATTTACAAAGAGTGTGCTAGAATTACTGAGGAAACGGGTATTCTTCATCACGTAGACCATATTCACCCAATATCAAAAGGTGGAAAACATCATCCGGATAATTTACAAATTTTGACTGCTACTGAAAATATTCGTAAAGGAAACAAATTATTATGAAAGTGGCTATTATTACTGATACTCACTATGGATGTAGAAAAGGTTCAAAACTCTTTCACGATTATTTTGAACTTTTCTACAAGAATGTGTTTTTCCCGACGCTGGAACAGTACGGGATTGATACAATCATTCATATGGGTGATGCTTTTGATAGCCGTAAGTCAATTGATTATCAAAGTTTAGAGTGGGCAAAAAGAGTTGTATTTGAACCTCTTAAGAACTATGAGGTCCATATGATTGTGGGCAATCATGATAGTTATTATAAGAATACGAACAATACAAACTCTCCTCAACTTCTGTTAAAGGATTATCCAAATATTCGGACATATTCCTCTCCTACAGAAATCAAAGTCGGGAATCTTGATGTCCTTCTTCTTCCTTGGATTTGCATGGAAAATGAAGAACAATCTATGAAGATGATTAAAAAAACCAAAGCAAAAGTTGCGATGGGTCATCTTGAGTTTCAAGGTTTCCGAGTAAACCGTCAAATCATTATGGAACATGGACTGGAAGCGAATCTTTTTTCAAACTTCAAAAAGGTATTTTCTGGTCATTACCACACTCGTTCTGATAATGGAACTGTATTCTATACTGGAAATCCTTATGAGATTTATTGGACGGATGTAAATGATACTCGTGGTTTCACTATATTTGATACAGAAACATTAGAGCATACTTATATCAATAATCCTTATAAGATGTTTTATAACATTTACTATGAGGATACGAACTATCAGACATTTGATACTCGTGAATATGAGAACAAGATTGTAAAAGTTGTTGTTCGTAAGAAAACTGATACTAAAAAGTTTGAGAAGTTTCTTGACAAACTTTATGCTTCTAACATTGCAGAACTCAAAGTTATTGAAAATTTTGATATTCAGGAACCTGTAGAGTTTGAAGCATTTGAGAGTGAAGATACTATTTCTATCTTGAATAGATATATTCAGGAGGCAGAAATTAGTCTTGATAAATCGGTCATTCAAAAAATGATGCAAGAAATTTATCAGGAAGCATGTGAATTAGTATAATATGTTTATTCTAACAATCAATGGTAGAGAAAAGGAAGGTGCATATTCTGTAAGAGATGATGATGGTGAGCACATTTTATACCTCTTTGAAGAGGAGGATGATGCTGTTCGGTATGCTATGATGTTAGAAGAAGACGGATATCCTGAAATGCATGTAATTGAGATTGAAGATGAAGTAATGATAAAAACCTGTGAAGTTCATGGGTATCAATATACGCTTATTACACCTGATGACATTGTAATTCCTCCAAATACTTCTGGTCATGATTTTATTTAATTTTTATTGTGTGAATGATTTGTACTAAATAAATATGGTTGCATTTAAATTAAATGTTTTATACTTATGCATATTTAAGAGAAGATAAAACTCCATATTATATTGGTAAAG
>Ga0208784_1000030_pt1 | contig 62005 bp, 80 predicted proteins | sample DEB19_08_DNA_FD_184531 | JGI IMG/M metagenome (GOLD analysis project Ga0208784, IMG submission 184531) | Aqueous microbial communities from the Delaware River and Bay under freshwater to marine salinity gradient to study organic matter... | ecosystem: Environmental > Aquatic > Marine > Coastal ... | reverse complement strand
GGCCATTTCGAATCAAATTGACCTGGGCGTACCCTGTTTCATCCGCGCGTACGGCAATACGGCTGTTGATGACTGCGGCGCCCTCGAGCCAGGTGGGGTCGAACTTGGGGGTAAAGTGGATGAGGGTATGCGACTTGGGCGCGCCCGTCGCATCCCGGAAGTAGCCAAACGCCGTGCAAAGCCGCGCGTCCAGAGGCGTCGGCGGGGTTAGCACCTCCGCCACTACATCGAACGTATTGAGCTGCGTTGCGGAGACTTGGAAGAACTGTGGATTCGTAAAGCCGATCTGAAATTTATAGAACCGCGCCTGATAGGTGACACCGGCCTCCAAAAGAAAGCCCGCACGTCCCGCCGCATCGGTTTCGGTCTGCGTATAGGCCGTACGGCCATCTTGCGAAAAGACTCGGACGAGGACACCGGCCACCGGATTTGCCGAGACTGTGGTGTCTTTAACGAAGAAGTTCACCGCCTCGTAGCTCACCGTTTTTTCTCCTTGGCCTTCTTTTCTTTTTCGCGAGCCTTTGCCCCTGTTTGCTCAAGACGGTCCGCGGTCATCTTTCGGCAAGAGCCGTACGGAAATGCTGGAAAAATGTCCAGATAAACCTGAAGAGCTCTCAGCACCGCCACACTGTCTTCCAATCGGCCTTCGTCTTCCAGCTCTTTCGCAAGGGCATAACACCGATTGAAAACATCCTGGTGCTGGATGGTGCTCACGTCAGAGGCTCCTCCGGACAGCGTAATTCAGGTTAGGCACTTGCACCGTAAACACGTCATTCCGCCCATTGGCGGAAGAGAGCAGATTGAGGGATTCAATCGATGTGTCGGTCGGAACAAGAATATCCCGAGCCAGAGGCGTTCCGCCAATGGCCACCGTGATTCGAGACCCTCGCGCAATAAGCGCCTCGGCGTGCCCTGCCTTGTCCGTCAGGATTTTCAGAGGTCCGCCGACCACGGATTTTCCTTCGAGCTGGTAGCCGTTGAACTCGTTATACAGCAGCACTTCCTGATGGCAGGCCGGTTCTCCCGTCATGTCCACGAGGTTGACATACACGCGGCAGAGGCTCTCGATACTCAGGCCCGCAAAGAACGTGCCTTGAAAGGGGTCAGAGAACTGACTGACACTCCGAGTTGTCGTGTCGAAAAAGCGCGACTTGTAGAAGTACTCTTCCGAACCATGCGGGTCGACGAAAGTGTACTCCTCGACATTTTGCTCAAGGACAATTCGCGCATCCCGTCCAAAAGCTAAAGAATCAGAGCCCGTTGTGGAGAGCCCCAGAAGAGGAGCCGCGTCGCCTCCGGTGCATTGGAGGTCGACTTTGGCTCCCCGAAGAGCGGTCTGCACAATCAATGACTTGTCGCTCACAAATGCGGTGAGGCGTCCAAGGCTCTGATTTTCAATCTGCGTAGCAGCTGCGGCATATGTCAGCGGGTTAGTTCCAGAAAACGTAATGTCGATGACCGTCTCGCCGTCCAAGGTGAACTGGAGCTTTTTGCCGGACAGTACTGCCAGGCGACCGGGCGTACTCGTAGGAAGAGCGTCCAGCATGTTCGGCGGCAGCCGAGCGGGCATGTCTGCATCGTCGTGCAAGGGCTCATAAGGACCCAGCTCCGTGCCGCGTGACCGCCAAATCTCGAGGCGGTCAAAAAAGCCTTCCCACGAGCCCGTATCCACGAAGAGGTCGAGTTCAAAACGTTCTGGATTCGGGCTCGTGTGAGTCATGGGGTCTCCTATCGCCGCGTCAAGATCGTACCATCGGCCGTCACGGTATTGCGACTGATGTCGACGCCGTACTTTTTCGATAGTTCATTTCGACGGTTTTCCATTTCGCGCTGAAGTTCGCGCATCTGTTCCACCGCTTGCGTTTTTTGAGAGTCAAACATCTGCACCTGCATCTGAAGGTTCTGCAAACGCAGGTAGATGTTTTCAATGGAAAGACGCTCTTCTTCCGTCAGCTTTTTTTCGGAAGAGGGCGCTTCTTTGGGGGCACTGAGTGTAGTTTCTGCGGGCGAAAGCTCCATGACAACTCCTGCTTATTTTTTGGCGGTCGATACGTTCAAACACGGTATTTTCCGGTATCTACAACCAAAAAGTCATCGATCTCCGAGACCACAAGACCGGAAGCAGCACTCACACTTGTTTGTGCCAAACTTTCCGACCCGGTGCGCCCCTGAAGAATCTTTTTTAACGTACTTACACGAGTGTTTAGAGTTTTCGTGCGACTATCTGCCCACGCCTGTGCTGCCGCCAAAAGCGCATCAAGCCGAGCGTTTCGCTCTGCCTCGGTTGCCATGCGGCGAGTTTATCTGCGCTTAAACACTTTTGGAGGAAATCCTCCGCTGGATGCCCAGTCGTCCAAGGCCAACACCAAGTCGGCAAGACGTGCCGCTTCTTGGTTTAGAAGAACCACGCCCGACGTCGCTTTGGACGCCGCCTCTTGAATCCGCCACGCAAGGCGGATGGCTTCCTGCCAGTTTGCATCGGGGTCCATGTCATGTCCTTTAAGTAAAAAGAACGGGACTGCACGCTTGCACAGCCCCGTTCACCCCATCATGATTCCCCGTCACTCGTCCTTGTAACCCATTTGCTTCCGCAGTGTCGTCCCCATTTGGGTCTTCATGCGGCTGATTTGGGATTGGCTCTTGCCCATGCGTTTGGCCAAGGCCGAGGTCGAGGAGACTTGAGGGAACCCATTGGTTCCATACGTATAATTGAAGAGGTCGTGCATCTCCGGCTTGTTCGGAAAAATGCTTGGAAGGATGTGCTGCGCAACGGCGAGCTGCTGCTCTTCGAAGCCGCGTTGGCTGTTGGCGCTATTGGTGTAATCGTAGGCCTCGGGGCCCGCCGACCGTCCGAAGGGAATGTCCTTTTTGACGGCCTTGAGAATGGTCGCCACCCGCTTTGGGGGCAGACCCAGATGGTCTCCGAGCTCGTCGACCGTCGGAGCACGCCCAAGCTCGTCGCTGAGCGTGTTCTGCGCCCGTTGGATTTTCCCGATGTAGCCCGACTGACCTTCGGGAATGTAGGCCAGGTTTTGGTAGCGGTTGTTGTACCGCATGGCCTTGGGTAGCCGGGTCTCCACGTGGGTATTCAGCGCCGCCCCTTTTGAAGGGTCGTATGTCTGAAGCGCCTTGATGAGGTGCGTGGTCAACTCGGCCTGAAATGCGCTCTCGGGCACGGTCGGTGCCTTCCATGCGCGGGTTTTCTGGGCCAGGACCGGTTCGTAGAGCTTGAGAAGGGGCTCTAAGTGTTCGGGCTTTTCGCCCTCACTCTTCCACCGCTTCCAAAGCTCGACTTCGTGTTCTTTTCTTTTTGAGGGCGCTGCCTTTTTGGTCTGAAGGTAGCCCTCGACGGGATTTTCTCTTTTCATAGTCGGCTTGCGCCGCCTATCAGCGGCGTCCTGCAATACGCATCACAAGGTCTGTGAGGGTTTCGGGAGCGGCGGTCTTGTGCCGCCCATGTTGAAGAAGCGGGGAGTGCGGCAAGCTTTCATCCGCCACTGGGCCGAAGTGCTGACGCATGAGTGCCTGCTCGGCGGGAGCCGTCGCGTGGACGCTATCGAAAAGGCGATCGAGCATGGCGCCTCGGCCGTCATGAGCTTCCCGAAGAACCGCAGAGCCGTACACGTCCGGATAGCCAGCGTGTCCGGGTTCGGAATCGTCGCCCCACAGCGCATCGAGCGTGCCGGGCGCACGTCCTTCCGGATTTTCACGGACGTTATTCACGCCCATCTGCGTGTCATCTTCGTTGGTCTCAAGGCCCTCTGCCAATTTGATGAGGGCGCGCCGAAATGCCTCGCTCATGGGACTCTCCTATTTTGTCACGATCATATTTCCTCCAAGAAGTAAGAACCTCAGGTTCTTATTCCTCAGAGAGTCACAGTTTCGTCTTGTGTGCGCCGGGAATACCGCCACCGAAATTTCGGCCCTTTGGTTTTACCTCGTCAGAAATAGACGGCCCGGGAGGAGCGGAGACTTTCGGAGCGCCAATGCGCTGCGTGTGGGCAAGCCGCGCGGCGGGCGTTGTGGCCTCTTTACGAAGTGCCGCCACAAACCCGGCGAGCTTCTCTGTCGGAACATCGTAAAGTTCGAGAGCTCGAGGCTGCGCGTACTTTGACCGCCGAAAATCGCCAGGCTCGTACGGATAAAATTCCCCGAGCATGTCGCCGTCCTTTTCCTTAAATCCTTTTTGCGGAGGCGGACGCACAGAGGGCATTCGGAACGGAGGGGCGTAACCCGCATCACTTCGAATAACGGGATTTAGCGGCTGCGAGTACTCCGACATCTCAAAGGCAGTTTTTAGGCGCATGATTAGGCTCCGCGCTACCAGTCCTTATTGGAGAAGACTTTAGTCTTCTTGTCTTTCTTTACGGCAGGTTCCGGCGAGGGTTCCGGCACAATGCCCCGGTCCGCATCACTCTTCCAGCCATCACCTTCAACCTTGGTTTCAAGCGCGGAGACGGTTTTGCGCAGGCGCTTGAGTCGCTCTGCGTCGCGCATACCTTCGTGTGCGCGCATATTGTCGAGTTCGTTGGCGGCGATGCGGCGTTTGTATTGATCGAGCTTGGCGCCGCCGTACGTGGCCAACGCGAGGCCCCCTAACGAGGGCCCGGCCGAAAGCAGTGCTTGTTGAAGGGCGTGCCTTGTTACCAATTCACGAGGCAAACCTGCCGATATTCCCGACACTGCCCCGCTCAAACCCGTCATACCGGTGTTGTACAAAATTGGAACGGCGGACATGATTGCTTCATTCTTCGGAACCGCCCAATCAATCTTGTCCGCCTGCTCGCGCAGTGCGTTCTCTTTAGACGGGTCTTTGAGCGCCTCTCGCGTTAACTTTTGTGCGTCGCGTGTAATATTTTTCGCCACAAAACGGCCTATACCCGCGCTCAGCGCCAAACCACCGGCACCACCAAGTAGGCGCCCTACGTCCGCACCTTTCTTGCCGTGAAGTATGGACCCATAGAACGAGCCCAAACCCCAAAATGTCGGTACTACTTTCCCGCCTATAAGTGCTGTCGCCGCCAGCGTGGGTCTCCACGAGCTTGCAAGGTCGCTCGTTTCTTTCGTAACCACGGGCTTTTTTGCCGCCGCCGTCTTCTCGTGTTTTGGGAGCAGCCCTCGAAACTGCTCAATCAAGTTCGCCTTATCCTGTGACATCTGCGTCAGATACTCATCGACGGATTTATCGGGGGCCCGATTGAGCACATAACCGAGCGCCTTACTCGTCAGCCCCTGAGGCCGCGTCGCGAGGTAATTCTCCACCAAAAGCTTTCGTTTCTCTTCTGGCAAGTCCAGATGGCTCTTGTAGCGGGCGCCACGGCCCTCGACCTGTTTGAGTTTTTCGTAGTTCCAGTGCGGCTCCAGAATCTGCATCAGTCTCGTTCCCTTTAGGTCGAGACCCTCGCCGCCTGCGGATGAAAGCAATAAAGCGCGCAGCTTCCCGGCGTTGTAGTCCTGCACCAACTGGTCGCGCTTCTTCGAGGGCATCTGCCCCGTGAACTCGCCGTAAGGAATCTTGGCTTCATCGAGACGGCGCTTGTAAGGATCGATGCCCGCCGGAAGATAATTCGAGTACACGACCGCCCGTGCCGTGGGGTCGCTGTCCAGCGTTGTCTTAAGGTTTTCAAACGCTTTTTGAATCTTCGGCTCCTCGGCCGGCTGGCCAGGGGTGAATGGCGCCGTCGTATTCACGGCCTGTCGTACAGCGCCCAAAAAGGCATTGAGCTGAGAGGCCTCTTGCTTGCTCGGCGGTAGCCCTCGTTTAATCTTTGCGGCAACCCAAGGCGGCGCCTGTCCCATCAAGGTGTCGTAGACCTTGAGCTGCGCAGGAGTCATCGGGACTTCCACCGTTCGACGCGTAACTTCCGGGAAGCCCTCGGTCGAGCCCGGGTGGTAGTCAATCCACTTCTCAAAGGCGGCGCGCAATTCAGGCGTGTTCTTCGAATAAAGCTGAGGAACAGAGCCCGGCTTTACCTGCGCATCCGGAGAACGAAATCGATTAAGAAAGCGCTGCGTCAATCCAGGATCAACGGGTTTCTCGGTAATGTAGCGCCGCGTGAACTCGTCTTTGTCGTGAGGCAGAATCCGCGCATCCGCCGCCAGGTTTACAAGGGAGGCCACATCGGATGGGTGATTGTAAAAAGGACTTCCGCTTAGAAGAAGGCGCTTCTTGCTGGTGTTCCCTTTGAGCGCCTGGAATGTCGCCGAGTTTGGATCTCGCGCGCGATGCGCCTCATCGACAATCAGTACTGGAGCCGAAGGCAAGATGCCTTTCGTCGCCATGTTCTGCATCGACATAAGGTCGGCTTTCGGCGACGGCCCCTTTAGATGCTTCTCTCGCTCTTTCCGGTAATTGCCCAACAGAGCTGCGGGCGCCACGACCTCGGCTTTTTCTCCAAGGGCATCGTGCGCCGCAATGCTGGTCAGCGTTTTTCCAGAACCAAGACCGTGAATAACGAGAAGACCAGGCTGATCTTCTTTTTTAATACGGTCAACAACACGTTGTTGATGGGGCAACAGCGGTGTTGCGACCTCAGCAACCTTTTCTAGCTCGTCAACAAGAGCGGCTATCGCTTGAAGATTCATGGCATCTCCCACAGCTTCCGCACCTCACGAGAGAAGGAGCGCAACGCTTGCGCGCTCGCTGCTTTTACAGTACCCGACTCGCCCTCGCGAGATTCCAGCTCCGCCAAACGTTCCGCCACTGCAGCGTTCCGCAGGCGCTGCCTAGTTCCTAGATGATGCGCTAGAAGCGTTCCCACGCCGGCACCGCCCAAAGCCAGTGCGACTTGATTCCCCGGGCTGTGCACCGCCCAGTGGCCGCGTCTGTCTATAGGATCGAGGAGGGCTTGCGCGGAGCTCCTAACCAAGTTCTTGCCTAAGTTACCGACCGCGGCACCTGCAAGCGCGCCTACAGGCACTGTCCAGGCAAGATGCTTCGCTCCAAGGCGTCCCGCGGAGGTATCGAGCCCTTGTCGTAGACGGTCTAACGCCTCCGGGTCTTTGGCGCGATACGCTTTGTCGGCGATACGGCGGCCCGCACGCCTAACGCCCTCTTCGTTGGCCGGTTGGGTCGCCGCAAGGACGCCGTTTATAACGCCCAGACTGCCTGCTCCCACAGCACCTGCGCCGTGCGCACCCATAATAGCGCCGGTGCCTGACGAGTGGAGAACGTCCGAAGTGTGCGCACGCCCTGCCTCTTCATCGAAGCTCTGTAGCGGCACCTTACCTTTCCCGAAAAGCATATGCCCGCCGAGACCGAGTGTCGTAAGGCCGCCCAGTGCCCCGCCCAGCCTGTGCCTGCCAAGAAGAGGCACACGCACAGTGCCGCCGCCCTCAGGAATGCCCTCCCACGTTGCTCCAGGATGGTATTTGCGAAACTCCTGCTCGCCCCAGGCGGCTGCCGCCTGCTCCGCTGCCTGCTCCGCCGCACGCCATTGGGACGCAAAATCATCAGCGTAGCTGCCGCTTCTGCCGCTTCCGCGGCGTCCCCATGTTCCAGCGGCTTCTTGGGCCTTTTGACTACGTGCCGTCACATACGCATCGTTCTGCGCCGTGTTTCGAAATTTCTTTCGTGCGTTCTCCGGAATATTGTGTTTCGCCATTAGGTTCTCGAGCTCTTCGAGACTGCCTCCCTGGGCAAGATGTGGTCCGCCAATATTTTCCCAAAATTGGCCGACGCCCATCTCTGTGGCGATCTTTAGAAACTCTTCGCGAAACGCACCAAAATCAATAAACGTAGGCATCGGTTCCTCACTTACTTTTTGCCAAAAGACCGCGGCCCTTTTCGGCCAAACGCGCAGCGTCTTCCCGCGTCTTTGGAACAGGCTCTCCCCATGCTTGCGCGGACAAGGCAAGCCTCGTAGGTCGGCCTTTTTCATCCTGAAGAGGGCCGCGAGGATTGGTGAAAAAGCGTGTTAAGAAGCTGCCCTTGCGGCGGGCATCTTCTCCTTTTGGATTCTTTGCCTTTACGCCGGGCTTAAGATTTGCGCCTTCGGTTCGCGCAAAGTGCTCACGACCTGCGGCAGTAAGACCGCCCGTTGGCGACCGGAACTTGTTTGCGCCGACCGCGTTCCGTTCAAAGGCGGCAGCAAGTTTAGGCTCTTTCGGTTTCAGACCAGGACCGCGGGCGTACCAAGGCTTTCGCGCTTCTGCGACATACGCAAGAAACTGCTCGCGCTGCTCGGGAGATATCGTCCGGCCTTCGTGCTTCGTCCCTTCCAGCACGATATTCAGCATCTTTTCCAAATCGTCTTTACGCGCATCCCCATGAATCACAATGGGCGCTAAACGGTTCGCGACGTCTCGTTGATCGGAGATCAACGAATAGTTAACCAAGCTCCCCTGCCTATGTGCTCGCGCACGCCCTTTGCCTTTAAACGTGTCCAGACCGTTGCGTTCGGCTAAGGCAGAAATATCGCCTACCAGGCGTTGCCGCGCTTCCGTTGCATCGGGCGATAAAACCCCGTGCGCGCGTGCCAGAACGTCATCGCTGCGATTGTCGAGCGCTTGCGCAAATCCAGCCATCGTGGACGCCGGTGTGCGTTCACGAAACGCGTGGTACCCAACACCGCCTAGCCCCCCCAGCGCACCGCCAATCAGCCCTCCTCGAATACGATGCTTTTTATCCACCGCGGTGCCGAGTGCGCCTCCAATGACCGCACCTCCCAGAGTTCTTTTCAGAAGGCCCGTATATGCGACTTTTTGAAGCTCGTCTGAAAATGCAGAGAACAAAGTGCCCGCGGTTTTTACTTCCGGAGAGGATGCCTGTGGCGCATGCTCGCTAAGGTACTCACGCAGCTGCCCAATTTCTGCGCGGCGATCAAGCGCGTGCCTAGCAATAGGAATCGCGCCTGCGCTCAAGCCACCCTTGACGGCGTTTGCCGCAACATTTCGGAACTTCTCAATTCCTCGTGTTCCCTCGAGTATTGGTTTTCCCGCTACAGCGTTTCCAATGGCGCTAATGGCAGGACCGGCAACCGCGCCAATCCCCGTGTAGCGGCCAAGCTGCGACCACGTTGGCTTGCTCTTCTCGAGCGAATCGAGACGATCAAGGGAGCGCTGAGCTTGTTCGTCCGAAATGGCGCCCAGCTTCGCAAGCTCGTCAAAAAGCGAAAGCATCATGGGTGCTTTCTCGCTTTCCAAATCGTATCTCCGGCGAGCACACCAAGACCGCCAAGCTCAAGTCCGGCATGAGCGCCTTCGCCGAGGTAGCGCTTCTTCTCCCACGCGTGGGGGTCGGCATCTTTTCGTGCGCGCCACTTCGCCTGGAGAGTGTCGACCGAGGGAATTGCGAGAATCCCGAGGCCCGTCAATTCCCCGGCGTCGTGCTTGAGTCCTGCCGCAAGGCCGGCCAACTTAGCGGCCTGTGTTCGAACCGCCGGAACGTCACTGCGTGCCGCCAGCTCAGGATGGGCCTTCGCCACCGCCGCGTAGACTTTCGCGCGAAGCTCGGGAGAGCCGTGCTGCTTTACGCGTGCAAGAGCGTTGGCCGCATGGGCCTTGTCATGAATGGGATACGCGGGTTTTCCGGTAGGGCTGTCCTCGGCAGAGACCGCGAAGTTCTTGTCTTTGATGTGCGCGCGTCCGGCCTCCGTTAGCTCGGCGGCTTGCTTGACTTCGGCGATCGCGTTCAGCTCATCAAGGAAAGCGACTTTTACATGCTCAAAAGACGCACCGTATAGTTCTTTAAATGTAACCATCACTACCTCCCGATCCGAACCTTCCTCAATACGCGCTTTGCCGTGTCTAAGGCGGTGTGTTCCGCCGCTTCGCCGAAGTGGGGAACCGCCGCCGCTGGCGGAAAAGAACTCGGAATAACTCGCCGTACACCGGAACTCGGCACTGGCGTAGGCCTTATTGTGACTCCCGACTCGGGCCCCATCGCTCCAATGAAGGACGGTACTTTAGGCGTAGACAGCGCGTGCCCGGACGGCTCCAGCAAGGAAGGCATTTCAAATTTGCTTGGCGCCATGCTCGGAACTATCGAAACCCTGCCCGGAGCCATACTTGGCGGCATTGTGGGTCTATCTAAGGATACCGAACCTCTGCTTGGAGCTATTGTCGGAGGCATCGTCCGCATCGCCGGCCGCGTCGTCGGGCGTGTCATACTAGAGGGCGCAGGCCGCGCCGCTGGGGGCATGGTTTCCGGACCCGTCTTGCCCGCGTAAAAACGCGCTACATCTCTTTCTGTGAGAGGCGCACGCTTACCCTCAACAACCTCTCTGGCCATAACTTGCAGCCCTTCTGGCTGCGCTGCCGTCGGTGGCAGGCTGGGTCGGTACACTTCTTTTCGTAGCGCCGTTGACCTGTCTCCTAGTTCGGGGTCGAACGGCGACTGCGTAGGTCCGTATTTTATGTACGACCGTTGGCTCGGACTGAGTTCCCCTACGATACCGCCCGAAAAATCAAGAATCTTCGATCCTGACGGGGTCTCTACTAAGTTGCCTCCGCCGTGCGTGATGACGCCGTTGGGCCCCTCTTTTATGACGTCACCCATGTCGTAACCCTGCTGTCTGAGTCGGTCTACGAGCTGCTTCGCCTTGTGTTCTGCCAAGACCTCTTCCGGACCACCGTGAAAGCGGCTCGCATCCCGTACGTATTCATGTCCACTCACCCAGCGGCCGGGCGCGACTTCTTTATGACCGTATGTTTTCGTAACCATCGCATCTGCGTCCGGAGAAAGGCCGCGCGCGGCGTTGGTAATTTCCTCCCTTAGCCTTATGTGGGGGCCAACAAACTCGTTCTGGGCAATCGGGCTAAAGGGGTCGTGCATCTTGGCCGCAAAGTATCCTGTTGGATTTACAGGGGCAGGCCGCACGGGTCCGGCCGGTGCGCCATACGGGCCCATACGCAAGTCAACAAGGCCCTCCTGCCCCTGGCCTAACCTCTTGAGGTAGCGGGGATTCACATCGAGCTGACCATAGCCATGCGCGATTTGATCGGCCGTTACCTCGTCGCCTCGTGCCATTGCGGCACGCCATTCTTTTACGGCGCGCGTCGTCGCAATCTTCTCAAGTTCGTCGACAAAGGCGTTTACATAGGCACGCATCAGGAATGCTCCGCAGGGCTGTTGAAGGCCCCAATGTCACCAGATTGGTAGGCCGGCCCAGGAACCGTGGCCGCAAAGTCGCGCCCATCCTGCCGGTCCACAACATTGGAATCGTCCTTGCTGGGGACATCCCCCTTTTTACGAGGCTTTTTCGCCTCTTGGTAGGCGTACGGGCTTTCTCCCATGGGAATTACGGCCGGTCCTTCGGAGTTGACGGAGAACATCCCGAGCTTCGCCGACACAGGGATGTTGGAGGGGTCTTTGGTCGGGACGTCACCGGGCCGCTTTGGCAGTGGAGCAGCTCCGGGGTCGTCCGAGCTGTCTCCTCGTACAGGCTGCGGGTTTCCCGCCGCATCGGCGTGTTTACGGAACAACGCTCCACGCGCCTCGCGATCCAGCATGGTCGTTACCGACATCGATCGGCGACCTATTCGCGATTTCGGCAAATGCATTCGCCCGTGAGCCGCTGCGATTTTCGTCAGCTCGTCGAGAAAACTATCGATCGCCGCATGCCCGACTTTCATCGCCCTAGTTGTATCAGAAAGGCAGACGCCGTCGGAAGCAACCACGCCGGACACAAGGATGACGAAAACCGTAAAAGATGCGATCTTTGTTCGGCTGTATGCGCCTCTAGCTTAATGGGTAGAGCAAGGCCGCGGCCTTGTGCGGGTTCGAATCCTGCGGGGCGCGCTATCCTAGTATTGCCCGAGCATACTGAAGCGCCGCGACATATTCTTGAACCGCTTGTTGTTTTCGTTTTCGAGTATCGCCTCGCTGCGCAGCGGCCGACCCCTTTTTAATTCCTACAATGCCTTCGATCTCGGGGGTTACAAGACCGAACAAGTCTTCATAAGGGCCGAACGCGCGTGAGTGGAAGCCCTCCACGCCCGAAACTACCTTACGCCCGTCGGGAGAGAGTGCCAGGTCACTCGTTCCAAACATGTCCACCATGGTGGCGATGGGACGCCAAGTGTACGTCCGGATAAACTCATCAACGTCCAGGCCCTGCTGTCTGACATAGGAGTAGGTCTGCACGAGAAATGCCACGGCGGCCTGCACACTTGAGTTTTTATCAAGCGCCAATAGGCCGGGCGTTGCACGGCGTGGGTCGTCGGCACTTGTGGCCTTTGCAGCCTCAGCCAAGACAGCCTCCGCCTCGTCATAGGCCCGACCAATGCTTGACTTCGTATCGTTGTAAGAGACCTGCTGTTCGTCCGTGATGGCGCCTGTTTGGAAAAAGCTTTGATAGGCTTTTCCGATAAGCGCTGGGTGCCAGATATCTCCATACCAACCAGGACGGATATACTCCTCAGCAGGCAGATCGACCACCTCTTGCCGGTAGCGCGGGACACTCTCGGTGATACGGAATGCACGGAAAAATACAAGAACGTCCGGAGCACCCACAAAGTTAACAACGTCAGCACCGTACGCCTTGGCGGGTAGTCTGAGGCCGATCGGTACGGATATTTTCTGCCGGTTCGTGCCGCTCTGCGTAGGCCCTTGATAAAGCGGTATTTTCTTTCCAGTTTTTAAGTCTTGAGCGCGGTAGGCAGCAGTCACTTCCACTACGGAAGTGATCGGCCCCATATTCGGGCCTAGAGCGGGCAAGATTGGCGGGCTTACCGCAGCAACCACCGTGACACGCGTCGCGTCGGAGCCCGCGCGCTTCTGGATCTTCTGATCGGTGCGAATATCCAGAAATTCAATGCTCTCTTCGGACTGCCGTGCATACGAGCAATTGATGCTCGTCGCGCCTTGCGATTGATCGACGCTGTGCGCGACCTCCGTCAAGTTGCACAAGAAATTTGTGCCGACCAGCTTGTCGATGTCCGGTGTCGAGACGCCGTTGTTTTTCTCAAGGAGTCGTTGGCGTACGGCCAACGACTGTGCATCCATGGGGCGGTCCACCACAAGAGCAGGAAAGCCGCACGCTAAGTACGGATTGAACTTCCCTTGCAGACTGAGCTGTCGCGCAGCGAAGCGGTACTTGAAGTACAGAAAGTTGGTGGTGCGCTGCGCGAGACCGATCTTCGGGTTCTTGCCGTTAACCGCGCCTGACTTGGCTCCAAAGATGTTGAGTTCGCCCATCTTTTCAAAGACGGGCAGAATGCCAGTAAAGAGTTCGTGCTCCAGAAGATCGTTCTTTAGAAGCGCCTGCAGTTCGCGCTTCTGACTTTTCAGTGTAGGCATTTTCGGAGCAAAGAAAAACTTATCAAATAGTTCATCCTCCCCGAAGAACTCATCGTTGGTTTTCAACAAGAACCTCGTCGGCTCTTGAAGAAACGCCCGCTGATAAGAAAGCTGGTTGTAGTGCTCGGGGAAAATCACATTGCAGCGCGGAGGTGCGCTGAACCACACATCAGGACGGAAAATCTGCTGATTAAGCCGTGCGGGAACACTAGCCGCTAAATTCGTGGTGACTTCTGTGTTCGCAGCCTTATTGAGCGCGGTGCGCGCCGTTGCAAACTGCTTTTTCACATTACTAACGACACTCTTTGCCCCTTTTCCGCCCCAACTGCGCAAGTGCCCTCGCGCAGTGTTTAGCGCGCGCGACGCTGTTACGTAAAATCCGTGAGCGGCCGCAACTTGCGGAAATGCCTCTGTTCGAACCACTACAACGCGGCACAGTTTGCACATGTCCGAAATGCGCTGGAGCACCTCTTTTTTTGTGTTCTTCGGACTTGTAATATCAAGCTCGATCTCTAAGGCCTCCATGCCGCGAATAAGGTCATCCGCCGTGCTCGCGACAAACTGAAACCCAGGGTCCTTACGGATTGGAAGACGCTTCTGCCCAGAGGGCGTGTTCCCCGATCCAGGAAAGTAACAGGGGCAGCACTGTGCGTACGTCTCATGGAAAATCATGCCCATGAGCGCATTGATGGCTTGCCGAAACGAAACCTGCTGTCCGAGACCGCCCAGAGTTCGCCCAAAAAGCGCGTCATACCCTGCATTAATCAAACGACTCGCTGTCGGGTCATTCTCGTACGCCGTAATCATCTGCGTGATGTGCAAACGCAACTCAGCGATTGAGAAAAAGATATTTTGTCCGGAAAACGTCTTTCTCGGCTCGCCCTTCTTCGCGGGCTTCCCGCTAGGGCTTGCGTAATAACTGCCGCCAATCGCCTCAAGAAGATGCACAATGCCGCCCAACAATCCCTTCAAGTTCGGATATTGTACGCTCGGCGTTTGAATCACTTTCAGTATAGCCTGGCCCTCGTCCTCCATAAAATCCGTAAAAAGATTAGTGGCACCGCCCGAGAACAGCGCTTTCATACCCGGACCAAACAGGTCGGTGTTGTTCCACTGATAGGCGTAGTCCCAATAGTTGCTCCAATCTTTGCACTGAAGGACAAGGGACCTATTGGCCGGCGTCTTCGACCATTGAAACGCAACAACCTCGCCTCCGAAGAGGAGTTTGTACCGCGTGTTCGTTACATCCGGCAGATCCCCAACGGAGGGATTCCGTTCCGCACCGGCTTCTCCAGGAGCAGCAAACGGCGATGCGACTTCGTAAAAGTCCAAGAAGAACAAGTGAACAAGCGACCTTGGAAAAAGACGTGTTCCTTCCGGGAGCGGCGGTATTTGAATCGAACAAACCGCAGCCGCGTTCGGCGTCACTTGCACTTGTGCTGCAATGACCGGAACTTCAACGCCCTCAATAAAGAGGCGCAAACGTAATCGCTGTCCGTACCCGCCTGCCATTAGGCGAAGATGCCCGTCTTTTTCTCAGAAGTCGAGACACCGTCCGGACCGAACGAAAAGGCTTTACTGTACGTCCCACTAAATGTCCCTGGGGCCGCCACCGTCGAAAACGCACTCGGCGCCCCACCGACATCTACAGAAGGGCCGTTTCCCGAGGCACCTGGCACCCAGCCCGAGTAGGACTGCGCGCCTCTGTCCGAAGAATAGCTGGCCCCCGCGGCGTACGTTGGGAGACTGCCAGCGCGCCCGTCTGGGCCGGTGCTCCCCGCCACGCCGTACGGAACACCGCCGCCGATACCCGTACCTTGTGACAGGCCGCCCTGAATGGGCACGCCGTTGCCGTACACATCTGCCGGGGTCCCTGCATACGATGATGTACGCGAGTACGAAGAAAGGCCGTTCGAAGACAAGGACACCCCTGCGGCTGCCGTATAGCCCGCAGTAAAACCCAGACCGCTATTCAGCCCGGCTCCGGCAGTGCTTCCTGCCGAAAAACCGGCCCTTGCCCCAAAACTTGCCGAGGCGCTAACGCCCGCACGCAGGCTGACGCCGATCGAGGCGCGGAAACTAACACTCAGACCAAGATGCGCCAGTGCTGTTGGATTGTTAACATTCCCGCCGCAAGACCTGACCGCCTGCGTGACCGCTTGCGGCATAGACACAGGAAGTGCGGAGTACTTTGGCTTTATCGGGCGCGACGCGGAGGTCTGCTTTGGTTTTGTAAATTCATCATAGTTATCCTCGATAAGACCGCGAATTGGCCGCGTCCGTTTCATCTCACTGAGCGCCAACGCCGTGCCGTAAGCGTTCTCTAAAAAAGCACCGTAAGCCGAGGAGGCGCCTTTGCGTAGCGCATCGGAAAGCATGCCCGTACCGCCGAATCCCGCTCGCTGCTGCGCGACTCCGAGCGCGGCCTGCTCGTCTGCCGCGTTTTGTAGGTAACTATCATCCGCAGCAGAGGCCGCACTCAAACCGACTGAGCTAATATCGGCGCTCGTCAAGTCCACCCCTGGCGGTAACTGCACGCTTGAGCGCACCGGAAACGACGGGTTGCCCACAAAAGAAACGTTGGAGTAGTTCGTCAGGTATAGGCGAAATGTGAGCTGCACCATCAAGGGCTGATCGGCCACCTTTTGCGCCGACGCGTTCAGCATGTACCCTTCGACGATGTTGTCTTCGTAGAAAAGATACGTACGCGCGCCCTGCTCTACCAGGCGCGTACCACGGAGATGGGTCTGGTAATTCTCCCAAAACTCGGCGTACCAGTTGAAGTCTTGTGAATCGATAAGAACGGCGCTCACATCCAGAAAACGCGGGGCTTCGCCAAAAAAGAAAATGTAAGGCTCGCCAAACGTCTCAACAATCTGGTGCTTCTCCATTCGAGCTTCTTGCACCGACTGCAGGATGAAGTTGGCGTACCTGCTGGACGTGCCTGTCGCGCTACTCGAGTCGATTAAGGAGATTTCGGAACCATCGGCGCGCATGACACGCATGACTGCGTACGTGTCATCTTTAATTTCGAGCCCACGCAAAGGACGGCGAACACGCCCAATGCCTGCGTGAGACGCCGTACCGTTCTCCGATCGCTTTAGGTCAGTCTTCTCACGAAACACGTCCTCAAACTTATCGGTCGTGAGCTCAATAAAGACGGCCAAAACCCACCTCCCTAAATCTGAACAGAGCTCTTGATAAGAAAATCGCGAACCACACGTTCCGGAGTGCGGCCCGAAAACTCTTCCCCCATCTGAAGGGCGAAGGCTTCCGCCTTCACGAGCACGAGATACGGGTCTTCAATCGTGACCTTGTCTCGTATCTTCAAAGTATAGAGGCGGCCGGAGTCAAACAGGGTAACAACGGCTTCCTGCCGACCAGGAGAACACCCTGGAGGAGATCCAAAAGGCAGCGAATCTGTAAAAAGAAGGGATTTTGCACTCATGGCGACTTCTTGTCTGCGTCGGGCTTCTTATCTTCGGGGGGTGTCTTCGACTCCTTTAGGTTAGCAAGTCCGGTAACGGTGTTCTTGCTATTAGTTTCGATATTTTCCAGAGTCTTTTTGGTCACTTCTGTGAGCTCAACCAGCTTTGCCAACAGCGGATTTTTAGCTTTATCGGCTTCTTCTCGCCGTTCTTTCTGCTTCGCTTGATACGCCGGGTCGTTCTTGATCGCCTGCAGCTCCTTGGCAGCCTCGCCGAAGTTTCCACCTGCTTTGATGGTGTTACGAAGGCGGTCTCGAAGCTCTTTGTTGTCCCCTACCCCGGCACGATCCGCCATCATCTGGACAATCTCTTCTTGACTCTTTCCTTCCATCTCCTTGTTGCTGATGCCCAAACCGAGCATGTCCGAGATGGTCCCCTCGCGCCCACGGCGACTCTTCCGTATTGACTCTTCAATGTTGGCTTGGTCGGCGAGCATATAGCCTTCGGCGGTACCGCCCAGCTTCGCAGCTGCTTGACGCTTCTGCTTCACCGACATCTTTGCCGTATCCGGAAGCGCAATATCCGCGACCGAGGTGCGGTCCTTACTGTCCCGCTGCGATATTGTTCTGGTCTTATTGACGACGGCCTGTACGTAGTCTTTTACCGCGGCATCATCTTTTCCATAGTCTCCCGCAAGCTCGCCCTTGTCGTTGATGACGCCCATCCTCGTAAAGCGCTCAAGGTCTTTATTGGCACCCGAAACAAGGCGTTGATTCCACGCGGCGGTATTCTCCTCGTCCTGCTCGGTAAGAACCGTCTTCGCCGCAGAAAGAGTGCCCTCCACTTCTTCCATGGTCATGCCTTTTGGAAGGTTTTCTTTGGCCCACGCGGCCTTTTCTTCAGGCGTTAGCTTATCAAGGGTTTTGTTCTTGCCTTCGGCAAATTTCATAAAGTTATAGCCGGCCAGCATGCGCCGTTTAACCGTCGTTTCTCCGCTGGTATCGCCCGGCTGAGAATTGATGTCTTTTTCCAGCTGCTTGCGCTCTGCCTCGGCCTTCTCTTTATTTGCGCCAAAAAGCGAGTGTGTCGTATCGCGAAACTTATCGCTCATGACATAGGCGCCGATTTCATTCTTAAACTTATTGCTCTCGGTAGCGTAGTAGGCCGTTCCAGCCGCCGTAGTCGCCACTTGCGCCGCGATGCCTAGAGCCGGATTGCCTGTCAAGGCCATCACCCCGAGACCGGCTGCCACACCTGCGCCCGCCGTGATGAGGCGTTCTCGAAAAGCTTCTTCTTTTGTCTGCTTGCGTTCACCAAATAGCGAGGCGTACTGTTTCGCCGCCTCGGCCTGTGTTGCCGGCCCACCGCCCGTTCCTAGGGACCTGATGCCCGTCAACTGATCGTCAGAAAGCCCTACAAAGTTTCCAAGCTGCGACTCGGCAGAAACGCCCTGAGCGCGCTCGTAGTTTCCAATAAGACCCGCGCGCTGTTCGTCTGTGATGCCGGGCTTTTCGAGCTGCTCCAGCATGCGCTTTGCGGACTGCGTGTTTGGATCGTTTGGGTCACCGCTCGCTTTTTGTTTGATGACCTCGTGTATCTGATTCATACGCTCGGGACCCTTGCCGCCAACTTTGCCCATGGCATACGCCGTGCTCAAGAAGTCCCCACCTGCCGCGGCTTGCGCCGCCGCCTTGTCCACACCCATCGCTGCCTGCTGAATCCCGCGCGCTTTACGCAGCTCTCCGTCCATCTGCTGATCGTTCAAGGGCTTCCCGTCCGGGCCCGTTGTCTTAATTCCGAGTTCTCTAAGTTCATCGGCCTTCGAAGTACCGAACGCTACGAAAGACTTCTCATTGAGAGTGTCTGCCAACGAGCGGGGCTTAAACAGTTGCTTTGCCTGCACCGCCTCAAATGTCTTGCTGAAAGCGCCGTCCGCTCCGATGCCTAGCTTTGCTTCCGCCGCACGACCCACCGAGCCGCCTTGCTTTGACTGGCTGACGATTTGATCGATGTCCTTCGAGTACAACTCCGCGTGCTCATTAAACATCTGACCGAGGCGCTCCTCAAGGTACTCCGACCCTGCGTTGTAGATATCCGCGCCGGCTTGTTGAAGTCTTGAGTTAATTTTCTCTTTTGCTTGCTCAAACTTCCGCTTTGCGCCTTCAAGCCCGCGCCCACGTCGCTCATTGGTGGTGATCTGCGTGTACCGGTCACTCTCGGCGGCGCGGCCCTCTTCCGCCAAAATGCGCGGCATCTCGCGTGCCATCTTGATGGCCTGGTCCACCTCATCGCGGTTCATATGGAGCTGACGGCCCGCAAACACCATGGACCTGTCATCCATGTTGTTGATGTCGATGTTCTTGCTGCGAGCCCACTGCGTGAGCTGCATCGCGGGAAGAAAGCCGCCAAAGCGCTCAAGGGCGGCCCCTCGAAGACGCCCCTCATTTCGAATAAAATTCGCCCGACCCACCTGCTTTAGGTGCGACTGGGCGGATTCCATCGTTTCTGGGATCCCCATGTCCCCCATGACCAGACGCATCGCTGCATTCTCGTCCAACGTGCCGTCATTCGACGCAACAGACGCCAGCATGCGTCGACCACGACCCGAACGGAGAAACCGAGCGGAGCTTTGCATGGCGCTCGCCGCAAACGCTTGCCGCCCTTCGGCGCCCGTAAGCCCCGTTACGTTGTAGATGTCTTCTTCCGAGACAATCCCAAGATTCTCGGCATTTTTAATCTGGCTTATGGTGCGAATCCCGCCGACGGCCCCTTGCCGGCCAAGGCCGCCCATTGAACGGGAAATCTGAGAGCCGATATTGGCGGCGCTCGTGACCTCACTTATGCCAAGACCCGAAGCGGTTGCGCCGCGCGTCATGGCGGCAAAACCTTGAACGCGGTTCATCCCGAAAACGCCCGAGCCTTTAGCGGCCTGGGCAAACTCCATTGCCCCTTCCAGCGTCGTGCCTAAGTCTGTCGCCATGGTCTTAAGGGCTTTGACCATCTCTTTAAACCGCGACGTAAACTCTTGAACGTCCCGAATCCCTTGAGCAAAACCCATCTGCCCCATTTTGCTGGTCAGATTCGTAAGCTCACGAAAGGACGCGACCTCTCCCGACGGGCCAAATTGGTGCGTCATCTGGTTGATCATGCTGCCAATGGCGGTCATGTCCTGACGCTGAAACCCTTGGCCGCCGTATTGATTTCGAAACGTATAGGTGCCCCGAAGCTGCTGATTGAGCGCCATCTGGTTGTTGGCACCCTCAAACATCTGGTTGGCGGCGTACCCCGTAGCCGCCATTCCGACCATCGCGGGTAACGCAGCGGCCGAGCCCGCCAGCACGGCTCCGCCCGCCCCGGCTCCGGCCCCGTACGCGCTCATACCGGCACGAAGACCGAGACTCATAGGGTCTAAACCCATTAGCCCCATCGCGCCGGACATAATCGGAGTCGCTGCTCCGGCCGTGTTCATGGCGCTTGCCATCGCGCGGTCGCCACGCTGCCCCGTGCCGTAAACGCCGCCTCCTTGGCCAATCATATTGGAGTAGGCCATATTATTCATGGCCATTCCCTGATAACCCCCGTTCATTGCGGCGATTTCGGTCGACGAAAGCGGCATAGAGTGCACCTACAAAGCGCGTAGTGACCAACAGTCACGCCAAAGAAAGAACGTCTTCCCGTGGCGACCTCTTCTAAGATACCCGCGTCAGAAGTTCTGAAACACTGTTCTTGCGGACGCCAGCATACCGCAAAAGATTTCGAACAACTTCCATATGTGGGGCGCATGGAAGTCGATCTCGACGGCGTACAGGTCTTTGAGCTGCGAAACTGTCATTGCGACAGCACCATCGCGGTACGAAAACGCTAACGCGTTACGTGTGTCTGCACACTGCAAATTGCGCGGGTAGCGCGAGATAAGAACTTGGGGATAAAAATGCCCCCAACAGGAGGGCTTATGATGGGACTTTCTTCCTTCATAAGAGTATGTGCCAAACAACGACAACGAAAACACCGACACGTTGTTACATAATAAAGAGCGCATAAGGGGCCCCGAAAGGGGCTCCGCGCTCCTTACCTAGTCACGGCAAATCCCGGCAAATTTCGGGAATAAGACAGGTAAGGAGGTGTTACATGGTACTAATCGCGGCACTTTCCGCCGCCCTTGGCGGCCTGTCGAGAATTGAGCGCATGGCGCTCGATCTCCGAACAAAACAGGCCCTGGAGAGCAAAGAAGTGGAGCGCGCGATGTTCGCGCTCCACATGTGGGCCACCCAAGAGGAGATGGTCGCCCTTCTCAGTCACCCAGACGTGAGCCGTCTGGTAACCGCCGCTCAAGCGCGAGCAGAGGCCCTGGCGGCAGGCAGCCCGGAGCTGCGCTGCAGCTGCTGCGGCCGCCTGTCGGAGGTCACGGACATCTGACAACAAAAGTGTCATCGAGAACGGAATAAGGTTCTTGATGACACTTACTTTTCAAACCCTTCGTCTCGATGCTCTCGGACTCGCTGTGGTGCAAATTCCAAGCGATTTCGGGAATAAGAGAGGTGAAGGGAAACCTAACTCAAAAAAGGAGGATCTCATGAACAACACCAACAACACCAACAACACCAACAACACCAGCAACAGCAACAGCAACAGCAACAGCAACGGCACCGTGGCGGACGCCGCGGTCTCAATGGCCGCGAACGTCCAAAGTATCGCAGACGCCTTCCAAAAGAAGTCCTCGTGGCAAGGGCGTGCGCTCGGCGCCGGCGCTCATGTCGCCCTAAGCGCGCTCGGTACAGGTGTGGCGTTGATTGCATGGCACTACGTTGGGCCGAAGCCCAAGGCAGCGCCGACGCCCTGACGTGCTGTCCGAGCAGGTTCGCACGAGCCTGCTCGGTAAAGAAATGCCAACTCCGACCGACATGGTTGGGTTGGCTTTTCTTTAGCTTCTCACGCAAAACACACGGGATTTCGGGGATAAGAATTATGAAGGCCACCTCCTCCTTCCCGCTCCCGCCGCTCTCTGAGCGGTGCGGGGGCGGTTTTTTTAGCTCCTCATTTCCGATGTGGCAGACATGTACTCGTGAGTACAACAGGTCCTTGACATCTACTTTTTTCTTGCGAGGACCCCTTGCGGACCTTACAAAAAAGAGAGAAAGGAGAACGCCATGGACTTCGAGCCTGTTCTCTTCGACAACGCGATGTTCGAAACTGCCAATGAGAGCTTTGTTTTCTGCAAGGAGCACCTTGAGAAAAAAGGGCACGCGGCAGCGACGGCCCTTCAAGGATTGGCTCCTATCAATTCCAACTTGGTAGGACACCTCGCACTTCAAGCGCTACAAACAGCGAAAGCGTCGGTCAGCGACGATTCCGCGCGCTACTTGGAAATTGCGATTAGCGCCATGCGCCGTGCCTTGCACGAGAGGCATCCTGCCCGCGATATGGCCTGAGTCGTTTCACCCGCAAATTTGCCGCCTGCGACGAGATAAGAACAAGGAGTTCTGTTGCTCCACGCAGGAGGTAGTGCGTTGTATTGTTTTGAAGTTACGGAGAACGTGAATCCAGGATTCACGGTTGTTCGGGGACGGGGATCGAAACCATACGTTGTGACCCCAGAAGGTGCCCCGCCCATGCGGCTAAGCCGTGTTCTGATGGAGGCCATCCAGAGGACTCCAGAAGGAGCGTCTCTACGCTACGGAGCCCGTCATCGCGATGGGCTCACGGCGGTTCCCATGGAGATACGGATGCGGCAAGGGGCGATTGAGCTCGGCAAAGCCCTGCACGGGCGGTGTACGCGAGCGTTGGTTCGCGTCGCGACCATGGCGGGGTTCGGCGGTCGGATTACTCTGACCTCGGATACCTTTGACCGAGTTTTCAGCGACCGAAGTCTCATCGCGAAAAAGGCCTACCGGCCTTTTCCCGATGTGGGCATTGCGCCGCTTTGCGGGCAGGAGCTCCTTGAAAGGATGCGTCAGGGGGTTCAGAGCCTCGAGGTGCTTCTGCTTCTGGAGCGGGGGGCGGGCTTTCGCATTCAGCGGAACGGCCGCCTTGAAGGAGGTGCTGCGCAGATGTTTGTTCGCTGGGATGGCCAGCGGCTTACGCTGCGTGCGATTCACAAGCCGCCGCGCGCTCATGTGGGCGCCGTGGCGTTTGCGTGAAGGGTAAGAAAAAAGGGGCCAGGAAAACCTGGCCCCTTTTTTTAGCTACGAGAGAGGCGGGTCGTAGCCAGCCCGGGACGCTCCCTCTAGCGCGGCCCCGCAGGGGCGCAAAATAAAAAGAAGGCGCACGCAAAGGGGGGGAGTTTTGCGCACGCCTTCGGGGGTATCTACGACAGTATCTCAAGCGCTGAAGACCGGCAAGAGTACTCCTGCATGTACTCACGCGGTCGGCTCCACTTGGGATTTGTAGAACAAGTATGTTTTTAGTATCGCGACCTCGGAACGTACAAGGGGGTCGTTGCCCTTTGCTTGAAACCATTCTTCAAAACGGCGAATATCTTGCTCGACCGTAGTCTCCAGCGGTTGTTCCGACTCTTCGACAAGCACCTTCACCATGACGACACTCCGCATGTAGGGAAAAAGAGCAGTAGCCGCATGCTAAACTTAAAGACCATTTTTGAAGAGATCGACGAGCTGGAAAATGAGGCGCTGGAAGAGCTTCGTCACATCCAGGACATCTACAACGACCTGGATGACAAGCCCGAAGAAGTGCGTGCTTGGAAGCACACCCTCAAAAACCATATTCAGCATCTTCAGCGGCAAGTAGAGCGGATTCAAAATGTCCGGGAGCGCACGCGCCTAAGTGACATGGTGGTTGCTCGCAGTGAAGGCGGGCAGTGTTAGGAAAAAGCGCGGAATGTATCCGCGCGATGGGGCCCAAAGACCTACCGGCCGTCCTTGAGCTCGAGCAGCGCCTCTTTGACAACGCGCTTAGCGAAACCATGCTGGAGCGTGAGCTCGAGGCGGGTTACGGCTTTGTCTTTGCCGACCCCGAGGTGCGGGGATACGCCCTCGTACGTCCCGACCAGGACTTGCTGGACCTGACGCGCCTCGGAGTTCAGCCCGAAACGCAAGGGCAGGGTATCGGAACGCGCCTTTTGCAACGAGTGCTACAAGACGGGCCGTCGGTTCTTCTGACCGTCCGAAAGACCAATCTGGATGCGTTGCGTCTCTACCAGCGTCACGGCTTTGGCATTGTTGCCCAGCTTAGCGAGGGTCCCGCTCAACACGCCTGGGTACTACGCCGGCCGCCCTCCCCTTCGGAGCATCCATCGACGTGTTCACGTACGCCGCCCCACACCCCCCGCACTGCATGACCTGCTTGCCGTCGGCGGCGCGCTGGGCCGTGCAGAGCATTTGGCACTTGGGGCAGCGCGTTCGGCCGACGCCTCCATCGGGGCTCTTTTGAATGACGTTGCCGCGCGTATCCCGGACACTGCGAATGATTTTCATGGCGTGCCTCCAAAGACAATCAGGTCCTCGTCGTTCGAGCCGGGTCTCCTGGCACTTTCTGCCACTTCTTGGTCCTGACGCTCCTGGGCCATGAGTTCCCGAACGTATTCCTGAAGGTACGTACCAAACGCAATGCGCCCATCGGCAGCACAGTGAACGCGCTCCGGTTGCGTGTCGGTGCCCGTGAAAACGTCGTCCAGCAAGTCTTGCACAACGCGTCGAAGAGCCTCGTTCTGCAGTTCAAGCATTTGAATGCTCTCACTGAAGACCTGCGTGTTGGTGTTGAACGCCTGCTCCAGGGCCGCGACGCGCAATTCGAGGGCGGCGAGAACCGGCTGAAGGTTACGGGTTTCCGGACTCGTCGACCTTGCGTCGTCGACCACGTTTTCGTTCGGGGACATGGTGTTTGCTTTCTTCGATGGGTCGTGCCGTCTCCTTGGCCAAAAAAGGAGGCATCGCCACACGCACCATCCGAAACTCGTTCATCTTCTGACGTTCGTCATTTTCCCAAAGCTGGAGCTTCGTAAAGATGCGCATCAAGGCGTCTTGAGGAATCTCGCTTTCGCCGCGAGGAACTTCTTCACAAACGATGCTCTCTTTGGGAGGCGTATCGGACTGGATGTACCGGTCCAGCATCACCCGCTGAAGCGTGGCAATGATGGTCCGGTCATAGGCATGGTCTCTAAACTCGCTCATAGCTACATCGCGTATACGCTACGCGCCCTTCAGCGCCAAACCCGCGTACGCCGAGCGTACTTCAGTTTTTAGAAATATCGCAACGCTTAGCCGCACGTGGTTTTCCCTTCATGCGGAGAGGAGAGCCTTGAATCGCGACAAGAGATCCGACCCGTTGGCCGTGTCTCGAAGGATGTTTTTGAGCGGGTAAATATACTTGTCCCGCTTGTCGCGGGCCGTGAAAAGCTTTTCCCCCATGTACTGCTTTTGCTGTTCCAGCTCGGCGACTTTCCGAATGTCGACTTTGGGGACCTTGACGTAAACATCTGCGTTGTGTCCCAGAATGACGAAGAAACGGTGCACCTTTTCGGCCCACTGCTGCGTCGTCCAGTTGCCCATAAGCTCGCCCCAGACTTGCGCGTCACGCCACGTCTGTCCGCACTTCGGGCACGTTAAAAATCCATACCCCTGGCACTTGCCTCCCATCACGCCGTCGCAAGGCGGGCGGCCAAACGACCCGGCGGGACAGAAGTAAATCTTCTCGTCTCCGCCGCCGTGCAGTTTGGTCCCGCTCTCAAAGGCATAAATCGCGCCAAAGTGCGGAGCGTGGCCGCTTCGCTTGTGCGTAAAAAAGACCTCGATCTTGTACTTGGCGATTTGTTGATCGGCGAGCACCTTGTCGAAAGCCTGCATGCGCTCTTTTAACGACTGGGCTTCTTCCTCTGTGAGCGTTGGCGCCACATCAATAGAGTTGTCTTCCCCCCATTTGACCTGGTCGATTCTCGGCACGTCAGCCTCCCATCATCTTCCGCTGAAGCGCCATCGGCCCCACGGGGACCGTGCCTACCGGACCCGCACCCCGGCGTCCGCCGGCTGTGTTGTTCCGGTCCGCGCCCGCACCAGGCAAGGGCACCTCAAGAACCTCTGACCGCGCCGAAGGCGAGAACTCAATCAAATGAGCGATCTCTTCGTAGTGATTCGCGATGCCCTCGCCTTGAAAAAGCACGCGCCACGCAAACACCATCTTCTTCGTTTCTTTTTTAATGAAGTACGACTTGGAAAGATCCACTTTCCAAGAGCGGTCTTCCATCACTTCCAAAAGCCGGTACTTCACAATTTTCCAATTGTTACTATTGAGGCCAAAGGCGTCATCCGGGATTCGCCCAAGAAGGCGAAGCTGGTTCGCACTCTCGTTGTGCGAGACCACCTCGAATCCGGCTTTCTTACGAAGCGCCGAGAACAATTTATTAATTGGTTGGCTCATGAAACCCTACCGGAGCGCAGACCATAAAGGCCTTCTGTTCGCCAAAAAACAACTCGCGCACATCCTGAAAGTAAACCTGCGCATCCCCGTCCACGAGGTACGTGGCGCCATTGGTCATCACATCGGCGATGGACTCGCTCTTCCACGCAATGATGTATTCACCGATGGGCGTGCGGCCGAACGTGACCGGAATGTCGGCCGACGTCGTTTCGTCCTCATCCACCACATGCAGCGTGCCGCCCTGTGCGGTCTCAACGTACTGCCGAATGACCTCGAGGTCGGTTTCCCGCATCAACACGTACTGCGCACTGCCGAGGGCCTCTTCCACAAGGCGTGCGGCGGTTTCAAGGTCCACGGGGACTTCGGCGGCGGTCGCATCAGGGCCCAGCGTCGGGCTGAAGCGCCGCATCTCATTTAGCATCTCTTGAGACACAATCCCGGCTTTCAAAACCGCGGCAGTAACAGGGTTCATGCTTGCACCTGTGGAATAACGAGCTTGTAGCTCTTTTGTGTATCAACCAAAGAACCGGCGCGTGTGTAGGCTGCGCACAAGACCAGAACGTTGTCTTCCAAAAAACGGTCCGTCAAAAAAGGCACGCCGTACACGTCCTCTCGCGACGAAGGGTCCACCGTGGTCGAGGCGACGTACCAATCCCAGAGACGCGAGTTAGCGCCGCCTACCAGCGCCACCGGAAAAAGATGGTCACTGGCCGCCATGTTGAAAAGCTGGCTTAGAGCCACCGCAGCGTTCAAGTCCGGCTCGGCCAATTCAATGACGCGACTATTGCGAATCACCGCGTAGGGCATAAGCGAGTCAAAGCTCACCTCAAGCGGCCTATGCGGTTCCCCCTCACGTAGAAAATGCCGGTACTCCACCCGACCGCGGGCATCGATGGCGATGTTCTGAACCCGGGGCAGCCGAAGGATGTCTTCGATGGCTTTAAGAAAGCCTTTAACCCCGGCGTTCTTCGGGACGTCTACCGTGCCTGTCACTTCTTCGTAGTCGGCCATCAAATCTGCTCCACATCCCCTGCGCACCGCTCCAGTCGATCACTCTCCACCAGGCGCTGAAGAAACTGCGTTACCAACGCCGCGACAGTGGTGTGCCTCTGCCGTGCAATCAGCGTCACGCGTTCCTTCAACACTGGGTCGATGCGCAACTGAAAGCGGGTGTCTTTCATCGCGGTCCTTCAACAAACTTTACGGCGTCCAGGTAGTCACGAAGACCGCAAAGAGCGGAGTGCTTTCCGCAGATATGATCGAGAACCCGCTCGTGCGCGTAGTCCAAGGTCTCTTCCGTGAGTTCTTTTCCCACGAGGTCCGGCGCGAGCTCCGCTTCAATCTCCGCCTTCAAGCGGGAATCAAACGCGATGAACGCCGGCATCCACATGAAGTTGAACTCCACCTTTCCAGGCTCCGTAACCACCACGGCTCTCATGTCCCGGCCCCACTGACGGCGTACAAAATATCATTCTCCCGAATGAGTCCAACGTCGTCTTCCAGCTCTTGAAGCACCTGCAAAAGGCCGCGCCCCTGCTTGTGCTCGAGGTTCTCTCGAAAAAACGCAATGCGCTCCCCGGGAACCACGTCCACCGGCTGCAGCAGCTCTTTCTCAAGAACATCGGACCAGAACGGCACGCCCGGACCCGTCCGCAAGACGGTTCCAAAACGCACGCGCTCCTGTCCGCTGGTTCCCTGCGGGAGCACGAGGCCCCCGGCAGTCTCCGACGGAATCGGCTCGAGCTTTACCAAGAGCCAGTTTCGCAAAGGACGCAGCTTCACGTCAGGACCCCGCAAGCACGTCAACGGCGTCTTCTTTTGGAATGGTCGCCGTGGTGGTCTCCGTCACAAAGCGCTCCTCGAGATTCTTCGAAAGACGCGCATCGACGGAAAGAGGACGAAGGGTCGAAGCGTAGTTTTCACCGTTGGGAGCCATGTACCAAACGCCGTTGATGCGATGCATCAGCGTGGTGTGCACGCGGCCATCCGCATCGGCGTACTGCACAGCGTACGTCTTTGCCTCGGTGAAGTTCAGCACAGAGCCTGGCGTTGCCGCGCCTTGCACGTACTGCCCTTCGGGAATTGCCACGGCCGTATTACGCCCACTTACAGCAGTCGTTCCAAACATCGCACTTTCTCCTTCTCTGCAATGTACTCGTTGTATTTCTTCTCAAGATGTTCGCGGCCGATCCAAGGACGGCCCTCATTCCATGCTCGCGGCAAGTAAAAGGCACTCAGCGATGCCGCCAACAAACTATCCACCGGAATCACCGCCCACGCATCGGTGTACCGAAACACCCAAACGCTCTTGCACTTCTTCAGACAAACAAAAGGAGCCTGGGCCGGGGGAAGTGCCGACGCAGAACAGTACGGACTCCAAAACCCGCAACCCGGGCACTCCACTTCGTGCTTTCGAAGGCGACAGTACACCTCGTCGCCAAAGGCATCGGCTAGCGTCGCATGCCCTGCGCGAATGGGAGCCGCACGCAACGGTTGTCTTTCATCTTGAACCCGCTGCACAATCTTTAGAGGACTCTGCGTCGGAAACTCCATGGCTTGCACCGCGGCTTCCGGGTCGTTTCGAATAAGACTTACCGTCGCCGCATCCAGCGTGTACGGAGCCCGTGCACTCAAATCAAGACGCTGCAAAAGCACCTCGATGAGTTGCTCTTTTGGCCACGTCATGAGCGCAGCACTCAGGCGAAGAAGCATGTCGCGAAACGCCAGGTTTTGAAAAGGAGTCTCCGTTACAAACCCGACCTCGCAGCAGGCGATGTAGCCGCTGGAGGTATTTGCCCCTTCATCGCGACGGTAGGCCAAGCGAACACTCGCGGTCACGGCGTGGGCCCTTCCTGCGCCAGCAGTTTTAGCGCGTACGACGTCGGGCGCGTCACGCGGTACACAACAGCTCCCGCACCACCGGCTCCGAAGTACACACGCGATCCATCTTGAAGTTCAAGGGCGTCCACAAGAGTGCGTTCTGTACCGGCAACAGTTTTTCCGATAATCCGGCAAACGGGCTGTGCGCGAAGAAGCTCCTGAACCGCTTCGAGCGAGCACTGTTGCTCGTCCGGAAATCCAAGACCATGAAACGCCGCGAACGCTTCTTGCGGGGTCAGGTCTTGAAGGCGGAGTACTTCCAGGGCTTTGGGGTCGGCTTCTTGCTCCAACATCCCTGTGCACATCCGGCCACACGATGGGCATGGAAACTTATTGGGCCAGAAGTCGCTGTCTTTTCCGACCAAGTATTCAGCTTCTTGCACGCTGGCGTTTTCCGTCACGCAGAGCGGCATGATGCGAATAACGGACGAACAATCCAGGCAAGGAACCACGATCATATGGACCCGACCCCGTCTTCGTCGCGGTCACGCCCTCCCGTAAAGGAGTCTGTGTCCACGCCGTCGTCTGCCAACATCGGATAGCCGTAGTCATTTCGCGGCACGGTGCGTGCTACGGTGTTTCCTTTTGAAAAACGAAAGCCGCTCTTTCGCACCGGAACGGATGGTGGCGAAACCGTCTCTGATTCTTCGGTATCTGGAACCGTGGCGGCAGAAGGCGACGTGTCATTATCAAAAGAGTACGGCGACGCGGGTTCTTGCGGCACGGGTTCCTCCGTAGGCGCTAGGTCAGGAAAAGTCTGGGCCTTTGGCGGCCCGTAGCTTCGCGCATGAATCTGCACAACCGCGGCTGCGGCGTTGTCATCAATCCCAGCGCGTAGAAGCGTCCCATCGGGAAGCCGTAGAACGAGGTAAGTGAGCGTAATGTTGTGCGCGAGGTCCATCTCTTGCGCGATGCCGGTTATATCGCACGTCAACATCACTTCACCGCCGGAGGCACGGGTTGATAAAGACGGGCACGGTCGGCGGCCTCAACGCGCGCAGCTTTGCACAGGTCCGCGCCTACAGACGCGAGCACCACCAAGTGCTTTCCTCCTCGGTGGGCATTCACCAAGAGCATGCAATTTGCCCATTGCTGGTCTACGTAATCCGGACCGTCAGGCCGTTCGATGTACGCCATACAGTCGGCCCCGCAGGGGCGCGCATCGTTGAGAAAACAGATGAGCCCCTCGGGGTCCGGTTCTTTCAGAGTGGGATGGTGAAGAACCGGCTCAACTACGGGATGATGAACCATGATGTCGTTCCTTTTCAAGCTCGGTGCGTACGCGCACGACCCCTTCAACAATGCCGCGCGCAACGCCCGCCATGTACCGAGCCATGTGCTGCTGCACGGTCTTGATATTGGCCGTTGCAGGGTCTTCTAAAAAGCCCCACTTGATTAAAACTTGTCCAAGCTCCACGGCGAGTTGCTTGGACAAGAGCCGCCGCACATCGAGAAAGAAGTAGCGGAGGACTTCGTCAGGGCCGCCCATGTCGTGGGTAAAATGAAATACCGCGAGATCCTCTTTCGCGCCCTTCCAACCACAAATGTTGCAAGAGGCACCGCCTCCTGCGAGCTGGGACGTCACCACGTCCGCAGACCCGCAAGAGGCGCAAAACCATGCACGATCTTGAGACGAGGCTCCCGGAATCGCTTTGCCATCAACAGAGCTCATACCGGAATGACCTTTCCTAACTTTTCGTACAAGGCGTTCATGTGCTCCCGACTTCTTGGTGCGCTTTGTTCGTCCTTTTCGACGACGCGGGTTTTAAGGCGGCTCTTTGTTTTGGACTCCTGCCAAAGAGGCTTAATCCCCAGAACACCCTTTTTGACTTCATCGAGAAGAATTTTGACGTGATCAGATTGATCTCTCTTCTTCTGCGTCTCAAGCCACGGAAAGGCGATCTTCATATAATCGTCGAACACTTCTTTCGCTTTTTCCTTGTTGATAATTGCCTGCGCGAGCGCGCGTAGTCGGCCGTGCTCCACTTGTTCTTTCTTGAGCACGTACAACATAAGGACAGACTCCCGAAGAGACCCCCGCGGGGGCGGCTCACGCAGGGTCGAAAACAACAATGTCGCTCTCGACCAGCCCTCGGGGGTCTCTAGCCATTTCCCAGTTTCTCGGCGACAAAGAGCTTACGAACTCGAATGTCGAACCAAAAGTAGTTCACACCCAACGAAGCCAACATGTGAAACGGATACCGCGTCACAAATTCAAACTTGCGCCAGAATAACTCTTCGTCAAACCGGCCCTCTTTGTCTTGATGGCTCGGAATGACATTCCCATTGATGGCGCGCAATCCGATTGTCACGGCCATCAATGAAAACTTATCCAAAAGATAACGGTCGCTGACCTCGACCCCTTTGGACTCCTGCATAACCAGGCGCTTGATGGCCAAGTCTTCGCCGCCCGTCATTGACTGAAACTCTGGCTCGAACTTTCCAGGAATAACCGGAACACGCTGCGTGACAAACCCACGCATAATCAGGTCGGTAATATCGAGAGGAACGCAACGCTTCTCAATAATCTCCCGCTGTTCCTCATTGTTGATGATGTCTTTCATCATCATTTCTCGGAACGTGTTGAAGTCGAAGTCGTCGAGCTTCTTTATCGCTTCCTGCGCGTTCTTTCGGGATTCCGACGAATCCGCCTGCGGCCCGTCGCTCGGAGAGTTCCCAAGCCGGCCGGCGGCACCTGCAACTCCTGAGACGGCTTCCTGCTCAATGCGTGCGTCTTCCGTCTCCGCTTTCTGGCGTAGCTGCTGAGCCTCTTGCACCGCCTTCAACCCCTCGATGGTCTTCTGGCTTAGGCCCTTGTTCGGCTGATTAAGCTGCTGCGGCATGATGCGATTTCCATTTCGAATAACACCGTACTTGTAGGCCAAATGCGGTTGCGCCGTGGCGTACATCGACCCCTGACCCTCTCGGAAGTCAGGATCCTCGCGAGCCTCATTCGGAAGAATGTCGATAGGAAGGAGCCCTGCAGGAGGACGGCTCATTCCTGCCGGAGTTGCGGGACTTGCTGCCGTCTCCTGAAACAAGCTGCGCTCCGCCAGTTCCGCCGACGGCACTGCTCCGGCACGCTGCATGTGTGCCTGGTCGGCCATGGTAAGGCCGGTATCTGCCGGCAAGTCCAGTCGCGGAATTGGGGGCGTAGCGCCGCCTGCCACCGGCTGGGTGTACTTCGCCGCTCCTTTACGTTCCGCAATCGCCGCGGCATACCGAAGTGCCTGTGGGTCGGTCACGCCAGGCGACACCACGGGCCCTGAAAACTGTGTTGTACCGACATCTCCCGCGGGGCGGGAGTCCTCAGGTGAACGCCGCAAGGTCCCTCCTAACCTGTTGAATCGTTGTCATGTGCTGACAACGTACTCCCAGGTCAGGAGCAGGAGCTAGAAAAAAGAAACAGTGTATGTTGTTACGAAGAAGTCGGCGCCGCTATCCCCAAGTCGGAAACAAGCCGACCGAGGATTTGTTCTTTCGAAATGTCCTTCGGAAGAATGGGGATATGCACCAAAACAACATCACGAAGACGCAACGGCGTATCCCACAGAGGAGTCATACGACCTTTCAGAAAAAGAAAAGGGCCTTCGAGAATGGTGCGGCCCGAATCGACTCGAGAAAAGTAAGAGTCGTCGGGAAAGAAAGACTGCAGAGGGGCGCCCTGGGTCGCAAGAATGGCCGCTGGCTGTGAGAACACCAGTGTGTCCAAACTGACATGCACAAACATGATGAGGCGGTCTTGGATGGGCAAGCCGCGTACTTCCGCCTGAAAGCGCCAGCCATAACCAATAGGCTGCGACCAGCCTCCACCGCAGAGGTCTACTCGGAGGGTACTTTCGTCCACCCCTTCGGCCCCTTCGGCGCCGGAGTCTCCGGCGCCTTCACCACTTTCATCTGATGGCGCTTGCATACGGGGCATCTTCCCACATCAGGGTGGGAAGAATCCTCTGGAATCATCATTCCCAGAGTCCAACCCGCAGTCACAGATTGATCGACGGCCGCCCTCCCCTGACATCCAGGCAAGGCACATTCCAGGCGATACACAAAGAACAGCGGGTTGATCATAGTGGGCATGGTATTGTTTTACCGCCTCTTGAATGGCCCGCAGATACGCGGGACTTCCGGGATTGTACGCACGAAGCCAGCCAAGGTCTTGGCATTTTCGCGTACACACTTCCCGCATGTGCACAAGAAGCTCGCCCATACGGTGAAGATTACGGCGAGGGTCGCGTAGCGGCGCCATAACCTTCTCATCGCACTTTCCGTTAATTTGTCCGAGACCCACTGAGCACGTTCCATTTGATTCGTGCCGAACGGCTTGCGCGGTCCACCGCGTTTCGCGATGAATCAGCGCCTGAAAAAGCCAAGGGTCTAAATCATTCTTTTCGGACTCTTCAAGAACCCATAGCGCGTACTTCTGCGCCGTCGCCTCCGGTATCTTGGGGTTGGTCTTTTGAATAGCCAACGCCAGTGCTAGTTCGGTGAGCATTCGCCTTCTCCGCGAGCTGAAGGACTTGCTCCAACACCTCTTTTTTCGAGAGGTCTCGAAGCGGTTCTGCAGGCCCGAGAACGAGCCGACGTTCGATGAGCGCAATGCGAATCGCTTCGCGTTGCATCGTTAGCAGGGCCTTAAGCTCCTGCGTAGCGCGCTGCTCTAACCGTTCTGCTGTCAGAAAACAGACCGGGCAAACGAAAACGCCGGCAAATGTTTTTGCCGACGAGGGTTCCACCGGTTTCTGACAGTTCATACACGGTAATTGTTTCATTCAGGATTCTCCCATTGCACCTCGCCGTTGTATTCCACCGAGCGGACTAAGCGCGAATCAATCGACAGAACCGCCGCACTGATGTTTACGAGAATAAGGCGGCCCGCCGTAATCCAAGCGGACGACCTTACGATGTTATCCAAAGGCCCTTGAGGCATGTCCGGAAAAACGTACTTCGCACCAAGTTTTGTAGTCACGGTAACCACCGTGAGGTCTGTGCCTTGTAGTGTCATGGCTCACTCAGATTGTTATGTGTACAGCTCGCCAAGCCCCTCAGAAGCTGCGCAAGATAGCAAAGCATCGCGATCTCGACGCAAGCTTTCTTCGACTTCAACTTTCTGAAAGAGAGCTTGTAAACTGCAAACGCTCTGTTCTAGTTCGGTACGCAGATACTCGGTATCTGCGGACAGGTGTTCAAGCGCACGCAGCGCGTGCCGCTCTGCGTGTTTCAACTCAAACAAAATATAAAACTGCCCATCATCAAGTAGCTGCTGGACATACGGGTAGATGGCACTCTCCGTATTTCGACGGAAAGTCTCTTCAAGGGAGAGCTGCAAAAACTTACTGATTCGAATGAGCTGCTCCGCCCGCTCCAATTGCGCAAGGGTCATGCGTGCGCAAAGTACTGATTGAGAGGGGTCCAGCCAAGAAGGGCCCCAACATCCGGCGTCACCAGAATGTTTGTCGCGTTCTTTGTCTTTCGGCGTACAACTTGCAGCACGTCATCCTTCGAGACGGGCCTCGAAAGGAACTGAATAAAATGCCGCATTTCCGGTGGCCAGGTTTTTGGAAAGTCTGTGCCCGGAGGCAACGGCGCAGTGGGGTCCTGCCATTGAACCCACAAGCTGTAGCGAACGACGCCGTTGGCGCGTTCAATGTTCTTAAGCAGTCCTTCAAGGGCGAGCGCTTTGTCATGCGCAACACCCGCCTCCTTGTACGCGGCGCTTTGTGCCCCTAGCTGCGCAAATGAGATGAGCGCCTCGTACTGCTCTTGGGAAAGCTTAAAGTCCGGCATAGTCGCAGAATACTACTTCTCGACCTCGTCCGTCGATGCAGGCCACGGTACGTCCCATAAGTCCGTCGGTAACCGTCCCTCACTGATTTCCCGTTCTGTCCAAATGTACCCGTACGCATTCCAGAGAATGGCCGCGAGGTGGTCCTCGCTGCGGTCGCCATCTTTGAATTGGTTGAGGTGCCGCTCCAGCGAGTCCATGAACCGACCAAGCTTGAGCCCCTTCTCCCAATTACGCTCCGCGTACTTCTTGGCGCCGTTCTCGTAATGCTGCGCGAGACGCAAATGCGGATAGGCAGGGATAAGGTCAAACCGCCCTTTTCCCGTAGCCATCTCGCGCTCTGCGCCTTCCCCTGTAACCTGTCGAGGACGTCCTTCGTCTTTCACGTTTCCGAACATGCTGCGTCCTCCGGTTCGTCCGAGTACATCTCGCATTCGATTCCTGCCCGCGCAAACCACTGCAGCGACTCCTGCACACGGTACACGTACCCGTAATACACTTTCTGCACGCCACCCATATTGATGAGTAGCTTGGCGCAACCCACACAAGGAAGATGGGTGCAGAACACTATCTTTTTCTTTTCGCGGTCCGCTCGATTATTGACAACCGCGTTGGCCTCCGCATGCAAGCAACCGCAGTTACCAACCGCCGCTTCGCCATGTCGATCGCAGTCATTGGCGTCTCCTGCCGCTGACCCGTTGTACCCTGCGCCGTAAACATAACGAAAATCGGTACTCGTAATTACGCAGCCAACGGGCATTCGCGCGCACGTAGACCGCTCACTGAGCGCCTTGGCGTGCCGCATGTAGATGTCCGCAAACGATGGGCGTCTTTTCGAATCCTTCACCCCAAAACTCCTCTTTGTTCAAGCACCTGTCGTATTAAATCCCGCGCATAATCGCACGCTCGCTTCTGCACATGCCAGGACGAAGGGCCGAGTGCGTAGGAAGCACCAAACACTTCTTTGCGTGCAAAGAGGCGATCAAAAGAACACAACGTGTCTCCTGATTTCCAGGCGACACAGATAGAAAACTCTCCCGCATCCCGCGGAATGAACTCAACGCTGGATGCGCCCGTCGCACGCTGAATTGGAGAAACCCAACCTTCTAGTTTTTTACGAAGATTCTGGAGAAGCGCGGTCCCTCGATCCATACTGCCTCCCGTGGCAAGGGACCTAAAGTACTTCACAAGCGAACGTTTCATCCACGACGACTTGGCCGCCGATGCAGCGAATCTCGAGGACAAAGTCCGAGATAACTGGCGCAAACACCGGAAGATAGAAACAACGGCCATCACATGGCCCGCCGAGCATCTCAAGGCGGATGACGGTAAAACCATCACACACGCCGTAGGGAGGCACATCCCCGACCACTACACCGACGCCGAGAAGTTCAATGCGCTCAAAGAAATGATCCAGCGCACCCAGGCCTACGGCATTGCGCTGATCGAACGCTACGGACTTGAGCTTCGAATCTTGTTCGAAACAAAGCACGGCGCCCGAGCATGGATTATCCCGCTCGAGCGCCATGGTGACATCTTGGTTCCTGGAAAGACCAAGGTCAAAGACAACGCTGACTGCTTAGGACTCTTGTGGAGACCTAAGCAGGGCGTCAGCTAGACGTGTGCCCGTTCACCGGAACGGGAAAGTTCGAAATTTTCGCAGCCCGCAAAAGAGCCGCATGCTGCCGGCGCTCTTCCGTCGTACGAAGCTGAGGCGCTTCGTCTGCCTCTTGCGCGGTCGTTCGCGTTGCCGTCAATGCGTTCTCGCAGTACTCGCGAGTCGCAATTTCATAGGCCTGTTTCTCGAGCGTGTTCAAGGTCGAGGCGTTGCGGTACGCCGCAATCACCGTCGCCGCCGCATGCTGCCGGAGCGTGGAAACGGCTTCATCCCCATTTAGAAGCACCGGGACCGAGCTGGGTGCCACGGGGACCGAGAGAAAGGAAGGCGGTGCCGACGGAACCGCCGCCTCCACCACCGGATTCTTTCGCGGACGACCGCGCCGCTTCGGCGCCGCTTCTGCCTCGGTAAAGATGGGTTTCTTCACGGCGGCAGCCACAGCACGCGGCTTTGCGCCACGAGCTGCACGGCCGCGCGGCTTTTTCTCGACCGTCACCGTTCCTCCGAAGTGCTTCTCCGTCACTTCGCGAGCTCGCGCTTTTTCTTTCTCAGGCCAGTCGGCTTTTCCGATAGCCCGGCGAGCTCCCGTAGGAGACTCGTACTTGCCCTCTCGTAGGTTGACCAAGAATCGGTCAACGCTGAGCTTTTGGTAACTCATGACACTACTCCCTGCGCGCATCGCGCTTAACTCTTCGGCAGCGACTCGCTTGCCGGTAAAAAACAACTACTACCGGGTGCCCCGTTGTCAACCACACTACGGCGCACTTCTAATTAAACAGAACCACCATGTTCTTGTTCCGCAAGTACACGGGCATTTCGCGGGATAAGAATGTAGGCACCCGAGTTTGCCTCAACCAGGCCATTTCTCGGTAAACTAAGGGGTATGCGTAAATTTGTCATACCCCTCATCCTCCTCTGGCTTGGCTGCCCGCCAACGTCAGCAACAAAGACCGATGCCAGTCCGGAAGTTTCCGTCGACGCATCGACCGCGGACGCGGCCCTCGAAGACGCATCCGAAGATAGCGCAAACAACACAAGCGATGTACCCGACAGCTTGCCCTACGAAGCGTCTGACGTGTGCACTCTTGGGGAACAAGCACTTTTAAAGCTGGAGTGCAAAGATGCGCGGGGGCGCCTTATCGGAGGACCCAATCTTCACGGCATGCCCTGGGCGCAAATTTGCCGTCAAAATAAAAGTAACAAGGTCGACATGAAACCGCGCTGTATTTCCCTGGCGAAGTCATGCAAGGAGGTACAGGCATGTCGATAACCATAAAAGGCTGGCTCACGGACAGTCAGCTCCCGGAAGACACGAAAAAAGAGCTCGGAGACATACGCTCCTTTTCCAGTGTCGAGCACTCTTTTCGGATACAACATGCCCCCCGATCCATTCCTGGGAAGAGCTACGATATCCCAAACGAGCCTCCTTGTTACGATCAAGGGGACTTCGGGAGCTGCGTCATCAACGCCGTCTGCGGCGCGATCAACATTGTTCTCGCGAACAACAAGCAGCAAACCGCCGCGCTTTCGCGCATGTTTCTCTACTGGCTCTGTCGGGATGCCATGAAAACAACCGACACGGACAGCGGGACTTACCCGTTTCTCGCGGTTGACCGCGTTGGTAAGATCGGCATTTGTCGCGAAAGCACTTGGGCGTACACCGCCGAAAACATGTACGCTCCTCCGCCACCGGAGACGTACCCTGAAGCCAGCGACAACAAGGCAACCGCCTGGTTTCGAATTGATGCGCAAGGCGCACAACGCCTTTCCCAGCTAGAAAGCGCGCTACGGTCCAATCACCCGGTCATCTACGGGTCTCCCATCAGCGAGGATCTTCTCGAGTACCGAAAAGGGCAAGTGCTTACAATCCCAGACCCCAAACGGTCGCTGGGCGGGCACGCCACCGTTTTTACGGGTGTGCGATACCTCAACGGAAAGCGCGTCTGGCGTGTCCGAAATTCCTGGGGAACCAAATACGGGGATGATGGGCACTTCCTAATTGACGATGCCTGGGCCGCCTGGCCTGAGCTTGAAGACCTGTGGGTTCTGACCCGTGCAGACCCGCTTCTCTTCTAATAAAAGTCTTAAATAGGAGCCCGCTTTTGCGGGCTCTTCTTTTTGTAGAGCCGTCCTTAAAAAACCCATAAACAGAACACACAGATGAAAAACAACACAGCAGTCCTAAATCCCGAGTCCGTAACAGAAATGCCGGAGGATCACTTGCCTCCGGAAAAACTACATGAGATGCCTCAAAAGCTTCGTGCAGTCAGACCCGTGCCTCCCGAACAAGAGTATCGGGTGTCGTGGGAAATCGATGTCACCGCGCCCAGCGCGCGGGAAGCGGCACGCCTTGCTCGACAAGCGCAAAGACCAGGCACCTGGGCGAGCACTTTCGTGGTGCAGCCCGCCCAAGACGATCTAGAGGACGAAGACGCCGAAAGATTTCCGAACCCGTGGGAATCGATCACGTCCGTGACCGTATCTCTGGAAGATGAAATCGGGACCGAAATGTCCCCCGCGGAAAACGCGACGCTCCTCGCGAGAGCGGCAGACGCTCTCGACACACTCGCAGACACCGTCGCCCCGCGCGGCAAGAAGGTACTGCAACAAGTGCAGGTCGACGAATTGGTCCGAGACCTGTGGAACGCCGTTGAAAGGCTACGTAATCCCGAACGGGCGTACCAGCGTCTCGAGGCGCGATATGCAATCGCGAATGCCCTCGAGGCTCTCCGAGATATGAGGGACGGAAAACCCGTCCCGTCGTCGTTCTGGAAGACCGACGGAGTCGGCGCGACGGCCCTTGAGGGCCTTGAGTCCCTCAAAGAACAAATCTAATCCATGAAGCGTAAGCACCCGCTCGTTGTCCGCATGTTTGTAATGATCGAGGGCGACGGCGCCCTTCTCGTCGATCTCCTACACAAAGCGGTACAACGAGCGTGTGCTAAAAAAGGGAAAAAGCGGCCCAACAAGAGCGAGTTGGTTGCCGCTATTCTCATGGCCTACACCGCCACCCATAAACACGACATCCTGGAGTACGTAACGGATGAAGCCGAAAGACGGCAACTCGACGAACTTTTCCAGTCCCACGATGTCCGGTCTCGACTTCCCCACAAAGCTCGAGCCCCTGCCGGAACTCACCTTCCCGAAGTTCCCGACGGTCGAAGAACTCCTCCAGCACGAGGCCGGCACAAGCCGGCACCCACTGCTGCAACTAACCGACGTTCCGCCTCCCCCCGAGCGGTCGCTCTTTCAAGACCTGCTCGGCGGACGTCTTGAGATTCTGACACAAGACGCTCTCGATAACCCCGACCGGTATGAAGAGGGAACCCGATCGCTGCTCACAGAGTTGATGAACGGCGCCAAAAAGCGCGAGCAGCTCTCACCCGCCGAACAGCGCCTTCTCAATCGAGCCACGATTGACTTTGCAACGTACCAGCCCGAAAAGCCCAAGGCAGGAGTCGCGCCCCCCAAGCAAAAAACAACGCCCAAGCTTCTAAGCCTGGATGTTGTTATGCCCGAAACGCCCAAAGCAGAGCCCGTTGACCCGGACATGCCTGCACCCGCGTATTGGTGGCTACGCTAACTGCTCAGGTCACGTACCCGTACTGATTCGGACCCGCGATCGGAGTCCCGCCGTACCCGTACTGCTGTGGCGCCTCAACACCGCTCTTAAGAACGTCCGCGCCCGACTTAAGCGCCGTATTTGCCAGCATTACGCCGCCAACGCCCAAACCGGCCAACGCCAGCTGTCCTTTTAGCCCTAGACTAAACCCACCTCCGGGCTTGCTTGGCGTAGGCGTCGCAGAAGGTGTAGGCGTCGTAGGCACAGCCGGCGTTCGGTTCATCCACGCTTTTGCCTTGTCAATCTGGTTGCCCGCCGCGCTTCTAAGTTTTCCAGCACCCTCCGTCGTAGCGTCCCAGGCTTTTCCAGCACCTGTACGCAACTTTCCAAACGCATTCCCCGCGGTATTTTTAATCCCGGCTCCAAAGTCGCGCAGCGTGGTCCCCGGATTTGCTGCGGCGCTCTGGTAGGCACTGCTCGCGTTGGTCTTAAATGCGGTACCTGCTTCCTGGAGCGTGCCACGAATAGCATTTCCCGTGTTACGGAACGCGTTTCCCGTACTGCTCGCTGCGTTTCCGATCGAGGTACTGGCGCTGCGGAGCATGCCTCGCGTAGCTGGCCCGATATTTTTAGCGGCATTCGCAACCGCAGTACCCCCACCACGCAGCGCGCCTGCGGTGGCGCCCAGCCCTTTGCCAAGTCCGCCAGCCGTGGCGCGTATCCCGCTGCCCATAGCGGTGCCCGCACCGCGTATGACGCCTCCCGTACCGCCTACGGCACGCCCAAGAGCGCCAAAGACAGAACCAATCCCGGCTTCTTTCGCCAAGTCCGCACCGGTATACGCGGCAATCGAGGCAAGATGAACCATGCCCTCGTCCCAGCCCTCGCCCAGATCGATGTCGCGGTATTCGGCAGGGTACGTCGGATACGACGGATAAAAAGGGCTCGGCGCGTATCCCTGCATCGGTATCGGTACACGCGTATGGCGCAACGATTCAGTCGTTTCTCGCATACGTGCCTGTTCCCAGGCGCGGCGGGCTTCAAAGCGCCGCTCGTTTTTTAGGCGACCGAGCTCGTCATCCCGACGGTTGCTGTTTGTGAGCGCGTAACTCAACATCCCGGCGCCAATAGCGACCGCCAACGGCAAGGCCCCGGCCTCTTTGGCCAAAAAGACATCTTCCGTGCCGTACTGCTGCATGAGTCGCTTATTGGGTGTCGTCATCGCACAACCGTCATCTTCTTTCGTAACAGAAGCTCCGCGATATCCGAAGCCCGCTTTTGGGCCTCAGCTTGTGCGCGTCCGAGCGATAATATCGCTTCTTGCACGACATCGACAACACCCGAGCGGGGAGACTCTTCTAAGTCATCCGCCTCAAAAACGTACGCCGGGATTTCCGGTAACGTTATTTTAGCATTCCTTCGAGTCGCCCTAAGGTTCTTGCCATCTCCTTCCATTGGTCCTCCTGGGCCTTCGTGAAGGCTGCAAAAACATCGCCACGCACGTATCTTGCGCCCTTTTCTTTTAGCTTCTCGATGTCCTGCTTCAATTGTACCAGGTCACGGCGTAAGTCCTCTATGGGATCGGGGCGGCTTGCGCGCTCTGCCGCACGAAGCGTTTCCATCTCTTTTCGGTGCTGCAAATCCCGGTCATAATCCGCACGAAGAGCATCACTCGCTTTTGCAACACGCGTTACTTCCTGCAAAAGACTTGCCGTTGTCTCTTCGCACTCTTTTAGACGCTGGCTAAAGCGGAAAAATGCACCGAAAAAGGAAAGGCCGCCGGTTCCTATTGCCGTGATCCCTGTTTGGATAATGACGTCCCAGTTCAAAGGACCTCCGGCAAGGCAACCGACATAAATGCACGCACGTTCACAAAATGGCGTGCTGTATAAGTAACACGCAAAAAACTACGTCCAGCAATTGGATTCAGACCAAATAAAAAGAAAGCCCGCCTACTGTGTTCGTCAGTAGTGGGCTTTCCTTGTTTTTGCGTGTAGGTAGTTTTGACTACTAAGAGTTCGGAATGCCGGGGAATGTTGCGTTTGCACCGCCTGCATTGGAGTTGGTGATGAGCGTAAGCGCAGACACTGCGACAGGAACCGCACGTTCAAATTGAACGGCGACCGACTCCTGAATAAGCACACCCTGCGAGTCCGTCGCCCAAGAGTGATTGGGCAAGTAGCAGGCCTCGAAGTACACAGCAGCTAGTGTGTCGAGATTGATGTCGCGGATGTACATCAACAGACCAATAGGCTGGGCGAAAAGGTCAGAGGCTAGGTTGATGTAGATGTTCTCATAACCCGGCGGAATGATCACATCGTGCGGGTTTGCCATAGACTTTGCGCCCGTATTCGGAAACATCGCCGGCACCAGCGTAGGAGGCACAATGTCCTGGTAGTACGCGTACAGCGTACGGAGAAGCGACGCGCCGTGATAGTAAATGCGCCCGAGGCCGATCTGCCCGACGGTGCGCCCGGCAATGAAGTAGCTTCGCTCCGAACCAATTTCAAAGATGCGCGAAAATTGACGCGAGTGGCTCAGGTTGAAGTTCTGCACGATGCCGATGGGGTACACAATCTGGTTGGCCCCCTTGCCCCCGTTGGCCACGGCACCAGCAACCGCCGCAGCGCCGCCAATGTTGGCCAAACGGGGAGGACCGGCGGCGAGCATTGTAAAGCCGGCGTTCGCGTAGCGCCCGTCGACCATACCGGCCTGAACGTAATTGGTGTACGGCGCCCAGTCTGAGAAGTTCCCAGCCATCTTTAATCCCTCTTTCCAGCATCAAAGCCGCCGCCCAGCTCTTCATACGTGCGCAAAGCGTGGCCGGTATTGAAAGTCGCCGCTACACGAAGAAGGTCCCTATCCGCACTTGCCATCTTCTGAAGAAGAACCGCATCAACCGCAGACAGACGAGGAGAACCGAACCGCTCCTCAAGAGCGGCTCGGCCCACAATCTCAGCAGCAATTTTACGAAGACTCTTCATTAGATTGTCAACGTGAGTCGGATGTAGTTGCAAGGGAAAGGCACGTCCAAGGTCACGTCGATAAGCACTGTATCGGGCGCTGACGTGTCTTGAACAATGTTGTTGAGCTGCGCGCCAATCAACACACCGGACTCGGTCAAAAAGCCCAGCAAGCCTTGGATGACATGACCGAGGGAATCCAAGAATCCCTGCGTAATGTTAAACCGCCCGATGAAGTTTTTGAGGCCTTGCCGCATAAACTTCGCCGTAAAGTCCACCACTTTCGTGATGGAGTCTGTACGAGTCTCCACCGAAGTCATATCCGTCGTAAGTGCCTGCCGGCTAATCAACGGTGTACCGACGGCATCCTGAACAACGGTATAGTTGCCTCCGGCGGCAATGACATTGAGCTGCCGCTCACCAAACCGGTCATTGGACCCAATAACGCGTGTAAAGCCCGTCATGGGGAAGTTGGTGAACGATTGTTGCGGAGGCTGCTGCGCAATCATGCCGGCAATCGCGGCATTCATGTAGAAGCCTTCGACAATCTGCTCAACACCGGACAAGGTCGCCGCGCACTTGTCAGGGAACGTCGACCAGAGACGTCGGTTTCCGTAGCCCTGAGCCATCTGCTGAAGCGTTAGCGCCGTCGTCTCAAGGTCCGGAGACCCGTCCAAGAGCGTCAGGCTGGCGCCGCGAATACGAACCGCGAACGGCTCGCTAATGATGGGGGAAGGAAGCGCAGTAGTCGTGTAGTACGCGTCGTCGTTCTCCCCCGGCAAGAAGCCCGCGGTTTTGACCGTGACGATAGCACCCGTCACGTCCACGACGTTGTACTTCTTCCCGTCGCCAACATCGAGGTAGATGCCATCCGACGTGGCGTAAGGACCCGACGCCGAAAGCCCCTTCGCCAGAAGAAGCGTTCCGAGGTTCTGAACGCCTGTATCGAAGGTGTTCACCGCGGAGGACGTATTTCCGTCCACCCCGGAGGCAACCAGACCATCCAAACGATGGGTGGGTACTTCGGGGTTGATGATGGCGATGCGCTCACCCTTATTTTCGGGCTGGCTCATCACGGTTACGTGGGTGTTGAACACCTGCGCTACGGCGGGATCGTGCGTAAGAGGCGCAAGGGCGTACACCTCGTAACCCTCAAGGAAGGTCGCAGCGCGCATGTAGGCGTCGACCGTCCCGTGAGGGGCCGTAGGAGCGATGCTGTCTACGCCCAGGCCCGTCACCTGAACACCCGGACTGTTGAGCAGCGCGAAGTACAACCCGAGAGCGAGCGGGTTATCGGCGTTGACGGGCGACAACTGGCTCGAAAGCGCCGTGGTGTCGGTAAAGCGCAAAAGGCCGGCGTTCTTTGCTCGCGGCGTGACGTCCAAGCGCAACGCCTTGTACGCCACGTAAATTTGCGCACGCGATGCCGCGACCGGCTCACCAAGCGCGTCGCGCACCAGGTCAGACTTGAGGGTGATGTTCCCATGGGAATCCACCATCAGATCCGGGTACGGCCGCGTCAGACCTGTTGCAGCGGATGCTGCATCTAAGTTCTGCGCGACAATGTACCAGCCGGTTCCCACATTGCTGGAAACAGGGACCTGCTTGTCAATCTTCAAGTAGCTGGGATTGCCGCCCGGAGCCACCTGAGAGATGGTGCCAAAGAGCAACCCGTCCACCCAAATTTGGTCTCCAGGAAGCGGAGCAAAAGACTGACCACGAGCAATCGTGCCTGCGGTGAGTCCAAGAACGGAACAAGCCGTACCGCCAACGACCTTGACCACAGACTCGGCGCCAAGCGCGGAATTGGTCAATACAAGGTGGTTACCAGCGTCAAGCGAGGCGACCAGAGATCCACCTGCGCCTGCACCGAATAACGCGTTGATTTGTGTAAGAACAAGCGCCCGGCTAGAAGCCCCAGAAAACGTAAGCGTCTGTGGCTGCGTCCCGTCGTCCAGGGTAAGGGTCGAGCCGTCCGCTACGCCGCCCACAGGAACTGCGGAGGCGCCGGCCACCTGCCCACTCGACGGGCCTGCCGTGAAGTCCGCGCCCATAAATGAGAGCAGCGGAGTGACCGCCGTCCCATTTCCGCTGTCCAAGGCCTGGACTCCGGCGGTACCCATGGACATTCCGGCCGTTAAGCCTAGAGCTGCAAGAGCTGTAGACGTAGCGTCCAGTACAAGAGACGTCTTTGCTCCAACCTTTAGCGTCCGAAGTACGAGAGCGTTGTTGGCGTCCAAAGACGCAACAGCAACGGACCCAATGACGGCGTTGATTTCGGAAAGGACTGCGGACGAGTCCGCAGGTGAACCAAACATCACAGTCAGCGGCGTACTTGCGCCGTTGGCCGTAAGCTTGATCGTTTTCCCATTCAGTGTTCCGCCCGCACCGTATGTGAGCGTTGAAAGGTCCACGGTACCGGTTGCGGTCGCTGATAGCCCGCGCCCATTGCGTAGGAACGACTGCGTAGGCAGAAGCTCCGTCAACGTGCCGCCCGTGCCGCCCATGAACAGGAACGCCCGCACGGTCGGAGGCTCTACGACCAACGACGCGAGGTTCTTGTTTGGATCGGGGAAGCTCGCCGTAGAGACCGACGTCCAATGCTGATCGTAAAAGCTCGCGCCCGAGTAAACCTTATCGGCGCCGAAGCCAAACGCAGCCAGCACGACCTCAGAAGACGCACCGAGACCGCTTCCAATCACTTTGATGGATTGAAATTCGTTCGCAGCGAACGAGCGAATACGCCACGTCTTCTGCTCTCCAGGAGCACCAAGCGCTTCCGCGGTAAACGACGTAACGCCGTTGGCGCTGAAGGCTTGAAGAACCGTCGCGGCCACCTGGGCAGGGGACAGCGGCGTTCCCTGAAACGTGACCGTGATGTTCGGGCCGTTGTTCAACGAGAGAACAAGGGACAGACCATCAAGCCCAGCGTAAACAGGAGGGGTTCCTGACGCGTCCGCGGCCAGCGCAATCGCGTTCAAAGGAACGAGTGCTTGTGAGTTCAAGACGGACGCGCCACTGCTGCTTATGGCAGTTGCGTCAACGACTTGTTTGCATACGCCCACAATGCACGGAACAAGCGTAGGAGTCACAACCGTCGGCGAAACCGACTGGAATACTTGAATGACTTCTACACCTGGGCGGGGAAGTTCAGCCGCCATCGGAGGCTCCTTTCATCTCACACCTTAGTCCTGCTCGGGCTTGTAACGTGTGTGTCTGCTGGGTTCGAGCACGATTCTTCCACAACGAGGGGCGCCATGGGAATAGCTCGACCGCCGATAGAAGGCGGACGAATCGCCGGCGCATTTGGCCGCACAGAACGCACAGTCACCATCTGCGCGGGATTCAGTGGATGCGGCACTAACGGTAAAGAAGACTTCGACTCATCCGAAGAAGGTGTGCCGCCATACACGTCACTTGCTTCTGGCGCAAATGACTCCGGAGGACAGTTATGAATACTAATCGGCAAGTGCACTGACGTAGTTGCAGGAGCGCCGCCATGGCCGCCCGTACGCACGTGTTGTTGATTGACGTGCTGTAATTGCGCACGAATCGACAGTCCCAATTCTTTGACGACACGCTTTCCGAGCGGGCTGAACTGAGAGGTTCGATAAAACTGAAACGGGCACGTTACCGACGTCACAAACCACTCATCCCCCATGTCCGACGCCACAATGGAACCGGCCGGGCTGGGAGAGCCGATCGAGGGCTGCCGTCCAATCTCAAAAAAACCTGCTTGCATCAAAAGTTCACGATGCAACCAAAGTTGTTCTGCGCAAATCCATGCAAGCCGTTCGGACTCCAGCGCGGCACGCGAGCTGCAGTTGACAATCATGGTTCCAGGAACAAGCACCGACTTGCGCTTTGTTCCGGTCGCAAAGTCATACGACAGCATGTCATCAAGACCGAGCGAATAAAACTGCACGGGGCCGCGTGTGCACGAAATCGCCGGACGCTGCCCAATCGTTTCGGCTTTCAACGGGCTTTCGTCTGAAATATAAATTTCAGACTGCTCATCGTAGGGCTCCCATCGGTACGCGCCATGCGGTGCCGCATGAAACAAGCCTTGGAAAAAGCCGACAAATAGAGAGCGGACATGTTCAAGAGGAGAGTACTTAAAACTGTCCTCAGGAAATGCGCCGCTTGCTGCCGTGGAAGGAACTTTTGCCGACATGCAATTAGTCTACACGTACGCGCAACCGGCCGCGAATGTAGGTCAGGTTTTCTTAGGCTCGTGAGGCGCTGTATGTTCTGGCTTTTCGTGTTTTCGCTCATCAAGCGCTCGACGCATTTCTTCAATTTGCCGAGCCTGCGCCAAGTTGTACGCCATTCCCATCGCGGCCCCAACGTAGGGCGCGGCCGTAAGTAAATACTGCGTTGGGATACTTTGCCCTGTGACGCGCTTATAGATTTTATCCGAGAGCGCCGCGGCACCTGCCCCTGCGAGAGTTCCTACGCCCATTCCGGCAGCGCCCGCCAACACAGGGCGCACAACGGGCCAGATGCGTCCTTTTGTTTCTGGTGGTGATTTCGGCTTTTCTTCATGCGCATGTGTTCCGCCCGCGGGCTCTGCCAACTTACAGAGCGCGACCACTTCGGCAGAAGACAGGTACGAAGCGAGCGTGGGTGGACGCATCATTTCTTTTCGTAGACCGAGGCGTAGAGGTTGTAGATAGCCGGAAGTTCCGCGTCCATGAACGCCTCGAGGTTCGTCGGGTTGGCGTAGTTCCGTGCAGGATTAAACCAAATGTCTTTCAAAGCTTGATCGAGATTCAACGGCACCAAAAACTCGATGTCTTTTGAAGGAATCTCATGGAGCTGCACTTCCTGATGAACCGCGGCACGCCCTTGCTCCGTTTGGTTTACTTGAACAATGCGCCATCGCCGATTCTCAGGTTCAACAAGAATATCGCGGGGCTTGAGGGGCGGATACCAGGCCAGCCGCGCCGTTGTGTTGGATTGCTGCTGCGCACCAACATTGGTGTTTTGCTCTGTCTTCGGAGACGGGTCCATTTGGACCCAGGTCTCGATGGGAGACAAGTAGCCGCGGACAAAGCCTGTATCAAAACAAAGACGGCAGCCCGACGTGCGCTTTTGTTTTAGCACCGGGTTGTAACAACTGCAGCGCTGGCCAAAGGTGCGTGCCGGAAGAACCCAACATCGGCGTGCGGCAAACTCTCGAAAGAGCAGCTGCATGTGTCGACGAAGCTCAAGGGCAATCAGATCCGGTTCGGGGTCTTTCGAGACCGGACCGATATCCTCGGAGTCTCCGGTCGGAACATGCACCACATGAAGCTGGTAGAAGCACTTGCGCCAGCGGTGACCGGTCAGACCACTGTTATCGACAAATGAAAAGCGGTCGCTGAACGGTACGCCGAGCAGATCGTAAGGCCCGCTCGGCGACTCACTTCGTTGAATTTGAAACGTGTAATCCAGAACATCTTCGCTGGTGTCCGAAAGACTCCACGTAAGCTCGCTGAAGTCGGCGTCCAGCGAGCGTACACGAAAGTCTTTTATCTCAAGCGAGATGCCCATGAATGTGCGTCCTAGACGGCAGCAGGCGCCGCGGCGGCGGCGGGCGTCATAAACGAATTGAACGTACGAGATATGCGTCTCGGTGCGACGGCCAATTGCCGTTTTACTTGTGTACCGTAACCCGTCAGTGCGCTTGACATGTCCTGGCCGCGCGCGAGGCGCTTTCCGATCCCCATGCCGGCGTGGCCGAGAGCGCCGCCCGCAGCACCGCCAACAGCCGCGCCTCCCAAGGCACCCGAGAGACGATGCCCTTTTTCGCTATTCATAGCGCCGCTAACCGCGCCAATCCCCGAGCCGATCGCTGCGCCAGCAGCGGCAGGATTCTTCATTCCCCAATTTACGGCCTTCGTCGCCAGACCCGCAAAGTCAAAGGGCCCTGCGTGCTTCTGCATTTGGGCCATAACGGCGCCGGCACGCACGCCGTACTCCGTCAGCGAGCGGGCATGTGCGGCTTTTTCAAAGTCTAGACGGGCAAGCTCTCGACCAAAGGTGTCGGCAAATGCGCGCTTTACAGAGGCGACTTTTGCAACACCGCCACCGAGCCCTTGGCTGTCGTCCTGAACGCCTTCGGCGGGAACAGGGCCTGGCGCTCCCGCTCCTTGCGCCGGTTGCGCAACGGCCGGTTGCGCATCCATCTTGGCAAGTTCGACCTCGAGGAGCTTCTTCTTCAGGTTAATCTTGTTCTTCATCTCCCAAGGAGACGGCTCGTTGCGCTGCTGCTCTTGACGCTCTTGCGCGAGCATCTCCGCCTGAATCTCTTCCTGTTCCAACGCCAAGGCTTGATCGAAAAGCGGCGTGCCTTTGAAACGATCAAGAAACTGCGCGTCGTCCATAACTCCGGAAGATGCGATCTTCCGGAGTTCGGAAATCGGGAGCCCGTCGAGGAGACCCATCAACTCCTGCTGGCTCTGCCGGCGGGTTTCTTGGGCGTACGCGACTTTCAAAAACTCATTCAGCATGGAACTCTCCTCACGTGCCTTTGGCGGCGTTTCGAAGATGCTCAACCGTGTTTCGGATCGAGCGCACGGACTCGGGGCCCTGCGTGGCGCCCACAAACGCACCACCAAGCGCGCTCACACCCATGGTTGTTTTTGGATGTGTTTCGGCAAATTCGCCCATTGTTAGGCGGGCTCGTGCTTGCGCCAAGTTCAAAGCATCGCGAAATCCGCGGTCTTCCTTGGCTTCGAGTGCACGTACCTTTTCACGCAAAGGCTCATTATCCATTTTGGACTCGACCAGGCCGAGTCCACCACCTATAGCCGCACCTCCCGCGGCATAAGGCAGTCGATGCGCGTTCTCGCGAAACATCGCCTGAAACGTATCCCGGAGCGTCGCGGTCTTTGTACGGGGGTACACGTGCGACAGCTTCGCTCCACCCGTCGGTCCCTGCTGGCCCATGGCCGAGGCAGGAGCTGCGTTGGCCATGGAAGGCTGTGCGCCGGCCGCGGGAGCATTTGCGGCATCATCCCCCATGGGAGGCGCGCTGTTCGGGGCGAGTCCGGGAGCGGGAGCGGCCCCTGCAGGTCCGGCCGAAGCCGTCGGAGCGTCGGCAGTGGGCGCTTCTGCGGCCGGCGGCGTTCCGGCGTTCGGTGCCAATGCCTGTGCGGGAGGCTCTGCGGAGGCGGCCTGAAGAAGTGTGCCGCGCAATTGCTGGAAAGCCATGCGCAATGCCGCCGCTTGTTGTTGTTGCTGCAGAATCTGGTCTTGCGCTTGCGATGTGCGCTGCGTCGCATCTGCGACCTGCGCTTGGTACTGCTGAAGCTGCTGGTCTTGGGCTTGCTGTGCTTGTTGTGCCTGCGCAAGCTGCTGCTGTACAGCTTGCGCCTGCTGCTCCATCGCCTGCTGCGCCGATTGCGCCTCTTGCAGCTTTTGCTTTAGAAACGCCGCCTCGCCCTGCTGTTCTGCTTGCCGTGCGGCGTGCTCCGCCAAGACGTATTGCGTGGTTGCCGGATCGAGTGCGGGCGTAACGCCCGGGTCGAGCCCCGGATTCATTTCGGGGGCGATTCCGGTCTCGTCGAGCGCAAGTTTAAAAGCCGCACTCAGCTTTCGTACCGATGCGGACTTTTCGTGCCGACGCCGGTCGAGCTCTGAGCCGGCCAAACGACCCGCTTTTGAGCCCACGTGCCCGCCCAGGGCCGCGCCGCCGAGCGTGGCCAGTGCGTCGCTTTTTCCGTAGTTGTGCAGTAGCGCCGCTCCGACCGCGGTTCCAATGGTACGCCCCAGGAGGTCGCCAAACGCTTCTCCGCGATGCGCCCGTTCTTTTTCAAACTCTGCACTCAACGACGCGCGAGCACGCTCCCGTCCCAGCACCTCGGGAGACTTGTCGGACGCCATCTTGGGCCGCGAAGCCGACTGGTCACCCATTGCGGTCGGAGGCAAAGCTACCGGACTTTGCGGCTGCATGTTCTGCCCTCGCGCCGTAGGAGGGAGAGGGGCAGCGCCGGCACCGGCCATCTCACCTTCCGCGGCCTTGTAAAAGACACGCGCCTCCATTTGCGCGATCTTTTCTCCGTCGCGAACGCGAATAAAGAAGTCGGCCGCCTCGGCGAGTGGAATGCCATTGAGAAGGTAGTCTTCGAAGTGCATCCGTCACTCCCAGGTAAAGATGTTGTGCATATTGTCATTGCCCGTGTACGCCCAGGTCCAGCAAGGCGGCGTCGTGCTGATGCCGGTCGGCTTGTAGAACTTTCCGACAGTCGCCATGTCGGCGTCAAAACCAAGCTGCGTATTTGCCGTACCTGCGGCCGAGACAGCAACACCACTTGCCGGTGTTTTTTCCAAAAGCACGAGGCGCTGTTCTGGGTCGAGAACAACCAGCACAGTCGGAATTGCGGCCTCGATTTGTCCCTTAATATCCTTGAACAACAGCGTGTACGGGTCAGGATTCGTACCACTGCCCGAAGCGCTTGCGGCCATAGCGAAGGTTACAGTCACGGCCGACGGCGCTGTAAAGATGAGCGTCTTTCCCACGAGGTCGTTGATGCCGGCGCCAAGACCTCCCGGCGTGCCGCCCCCTTGCGCGCGGTTAACACTCCCGCCGACGATACCGCCGTTTAGAAATGCCGTAACTTCCTCGATGCGTCGGAATTTGTAGAGTTTGTTAACCGCCATGGGTGCCTCAATATTTAGTAACTGGCGTACGTCGCGTTAACCGCCCAGAGCTCGCTACTGACGCCCGTCGCACCGTTGCCCAAAAGACCTTCGATGTTTAAGGCAACTTTCACACGCTGCTTCATTTGCTCGGTGAACGACTTGTAGTACTGAAGCCAGTTCATGAGCATCGGGGTTTTGTCGTTTACACCGACGCTGATTCCACCGTTTGAGTAGTTGATGTGGTTTCGCGTCTGAAGAAGACCGACCGACTCAATCAAGGAAATGGTGGTCATGCGCAGCAAAAGCGCGTGCTGATTCCGCTGCAGTAGGTCTTCGAGGGTGAGGGACGTAATCTGCGGGGTTCCGTTGAAGTCCGAAAGTGCGTCGAAGACGGCCCAAGCAATCTGACGGTCGCTTGATTCTTCGCCCGCAACAATACGGTTCAACTCTGGGAAATCCCGATGATACAGCCGAACCATCTGGACAAAGTCCCGGAAAGTCTGACTCATATTCGGGATTCCCTGGAGCATTCTCAATCCTCCCGCTTTTTCTTTTCGGCCTTCTCTGCCTTTTCAGCCTTTTCCGGAACGGACGCTTTCACCGGCTTGCTGCGCTCTTTTGCAAGAGCATACGACGCCGGAGGCTGCGTACCCAGGGCCAAAGCGCCTGCGGTAATGAGCTCCTGAATACCGAGCCGGAAGTGTTGGATTTGTTCTTCCGTCACATCTTGGCTGGCGCCGGGAGCTAAGAGAACAGGACCCACGGCAATTGTGTGTCCCACAAGACCGCGCTGCTTGAGCAGCGGGGTCTCGATATCGGTGAGACTAAATAACTTCATCGACGGCCTCGCCTACGCGAACCCCCCGGCTGGGAAGTCGGCGTGGACTCATCGCCCTCTTCCGCGCCCTCATCGCCTTGCTGCGCAGCGTCTACCGCGGCATCGAGAGCCGCATCGTCAGCCGCCGTCTTCGCAGCGGCGTCCAAGGCAATCTGTTCCGCGGCGGACTCAAGCAGTGCAGGCTTTTGCCCAGGGGACAGCACTTGCGGCAGGGCCATATCGTCTCCGACGTACGGAGGAACGAACTGCCCAACCTGCTTGTCATTGGCCACGGAGTCTTGCTGGAACTTGGCGTGGGCCACGGCGCGAAGCGGAGGACCGAGCTCGAAGGTATCGAGATTGACCAAACGACCATCAAGACTGCGAACAACAATCAATCCCGCCGCGGCTTTTGCGCGAATGTCGGCGATGTCACGACGCAACGCGGCGTCCGTGACAACCAAGCGCCGACCGGGAACAAGGCGGAGCTGTTGCGCACCGATAAAGTGTTTTCGTTGCACACGAGAAGGCATTGGCCCTGGAGCCCGCTGTGCGCGTTTGAGAATGACATGAATGGCGTACATGGTACCCTCCAAATGCCACGGGCGCCGGCACCAGCCCGGCACCGACGCCCGCAGTCTCGCTAGGCGAGAGTCAGAATCAGAACTGCGAAACGCCCGGGAACTTGAGACCGGCGTCGACCTTGTTGTTCGGAGCGCCCATGGCGTCTTCGGACACGGGGATGAAGTTCGACACGAGGTTGTCGGCGTTCGTCGAGGGGTTTGCGTCGCCCGAGTACAGCTCGAGCTTGCGCACGGCCGCGATGTTGAGGATTGCCATTCCGATGTCTTCCCAGGCCTGGAAAGTGATCATGTTGGCAATCTTGTCGATGTAGAACTTCGTGTTGTTCAGAACGTAGAACTTCCCGAAGAACTCCGGCTTGGTGAAGCAGTAGATGTTGCCCGGACGAAGGATGTCCGTCTTCACCGTACGGATGTACGAACGCCCGAGAAGGGTGTTGTACTTGTAGCCGTCGACCACGGTCTCAGACTGGATCCGATCGCCGTTATCCTCGAGCGTCCACTGAAGAACGTCGTCCCAGTCGACCTCGGTCATCAAAAGCCGCTCGGAACGGAGGCGGTTCCCGTCCAAAAGCTTGAACAAGTTGATGAAGTCGGGGCGCTGAACAGGGCGAACCGTAGCGTCGTTCGTCGTGGCCGTACGGGCAAGTTCGCCCTTACGAATCGAGAACTCCACCACGCCAGCACCCTGGATCTGCGAAGCATTCAAAGCCGTGGCAACGCCGCCGTTCGCCTGAAGCTGAAGAGCCTGGCAAGCGGCTTCGACGTTGACCGTGAACTCACGGTCTTCCACTTCCTGAATGTCCTTCACCGAGTTTTCCTCGATGATCTTCGTGATGGGCATCTCGTAAGCGAGAAGCTCCTGCTCCGTCTTCTGGAACATTTCCGAAGAAATCGTGAAAAACCCGACTTCGGCCTTCGCCCCACGAATGAAACGGGCCGTGGGAGAACCACGGAACGTCATCGTAAGAGCGCGGCTCTGGGGTTCGATGTCCACGATCTTCACGAGGGTGTCGTGGTTGACCGACCGCTGGCAGTCGCTGCGCGTGACCTGCTCCGGGGGGAGCACCTTGCGCGCAAACGAAACTTCGCGCAAGCGATCGCGGATGTACGACCCGCCGTACTCGGCCATCTTCTCTTTGCCCTCGGACGAGCCGAGTTTGGAGGTAAAGAGCTCATTCAGAACGCGTGCCGGAACACTCATGGTACTCTCCTTCCTTTCCTGTTCCGGCCTTACTTGCGACCGCCGGACTTGAAGCGCAGTTGCCCGCCATTGCTGGCAGGTAGCCTTGTCACGTAACCAACGATGGGGGCCACGTCCGCGCCGCCGAGAGGACCGGCGCCCACAAGACCCGAGAAGCTGCGCCCGCCGAACGTGATGGTGGCCACCTTCAGAGGCTGACCCACGTACGAGATCGCCGCACCGCCAGACACCACGGCCGCTGCATCAAAAATACGGGTGTCAAACTCGTAATCCCCGCACCAAAGAACGGGCATCTTAGTTTGCGAGAGCGCCTGCACGTCGTAACGACCGCGCTCGGCAAACAGCGGAACGAGAATACCGGTCGGCGTGGTCACACCGGCAGGAAGGACTGCGCCCGTCGTAGCAATGTTCGTAGCGCGAACAAGCTTGCTGGCCGCATTGAGCGTCATCCACTCACCGTCTACGAGAGCACTCGCATTAAGCGGCTGCGCCAACGTGGGATCGGCAAGAGGAAAGTCACGCCGTTGAACCGGCAGGATGTCCGACACGGGGGTAAAATTGATCTTCTGCAAGGTCGCCATGGTCTATTTCCTCCAATCTCTTCGTTGGTCGGAGCGGTTCAGCCCACGCCTCCGACAATGTACCGCTCCAAGTCCGACGCTGCGGAGGAAGCCCCCGGTTCGTCATTTGTGAGCTGTGCGAGTTTGTTGCTCATGTCGGGACCGACAAGGTCCACGGCATGTTCCAGAGCCTCGAGCTTGCCGGCAGCGGCAGCCTTCTCAAGGCGGTCAGCCAGAGCATCCACGCTAACGTCGAGCTCCAGGTTTTTGCGATGCATCTCCGAAGCGAGCTTTTCCACTCGCTCGCGCTGCTCTCTTGCCGCGAGCTTCTCCGAAAGCTCGCCAATATGGGCCTGCTGCGCCCTAAGCGTGGCAGACGCGTCGGCGAGCACCTCCGCAATCTGCGCGTTGCTGAGTTTGTTCATCGTCCGCTCCTCACACTTCCTGTGCCCGTTGACAGCCCATAGGTTCACGCCTCCGTTTCAACGCCAGCTGCAAGCTTCGAGAGAAGAACTCGAGCCGCCGCCGTCTTGACGCTTTGCGAAGGCGCCGCCGAGGCAATCTTCGGCCCCGCATTCGCGGTATTGTCGAACGCCACCTGCAGCGCCTTGTCATGCTCCGCCGACAATGCCGGCTCCGCAAAGAACTGGCTCAACTCCTCTTTCCTTCCGGAGTACGCCTGGCGACGCTTGTATTCACGAGCCGCCTCATTGCTTCCCACAAGACCGGTATTACCGCGAGGCGCACCGCCCGCCGGAGCACCGCCCGCTTCTTCCGAAGCACTCGTATCGGGAGGCACCGCAGGGCCTGCCGAAATTTGCGCGGGATTAATCGCGTCTTCGGCCTGCTTTACGCGGAAAGACATGTAGGACGCGAGGTCAAGAGACGCCGACTTCTCGGGATGCCTTTCCTCATTGCCCATCGCCGCGTTAGCTTTACTTGCGCGATGCCGGTCATAAAGTTTCTTGGCACCGTACGCCGCGCCAGCCGTACCTACAACTGCAAGACCTGCCTTACCGACGCCTTTCGCAAAGTTCTTCTTGGCGTCTTTGAGGTCCTCAGCGAGGAACGGGTTCTCAAAGCCGCTGCGAAGGTCGTCCTTCATCGTGTCGCGCAGCTCGCGCATCTTTTTGAAGTTCTGGGGCACGTTCTTGATGTCAGCCAAAAATCCGGCGGCGCGCTTCTCGCCCTGATTTTCTGGCTCTGAGAAATGCGCTTTGCGCGCTTCATCAAGACCCTTCTTGGCCTTATTGAGCCCCTCGGTCTCTTCTTTTTCGTGCTCGTCCGCGGCGAGCTTGAACCGAATCAAGTCCACAACGCTCGCGGCTTTGCCGAGGTTGTTCGCCATCTGCGTGGGGGTCTGCTCTTTCGGCAAACCCTTCTGCTGCGTGGGATGCATCGGCACCGTATGCACGCCCTCGCCCATGTCCTCGGACAGAGCCGTTGCGCTTGTCGCGGCAGAAGCCTCCGGCGGAACATCGCCCGCCGCCTTCACCAAAGACACGGCAATAAAGTCCAGCGCGCCCGCGAGCTTTTCCACGTGCTGAAAATGCGACGGCGCAGATGCCGCCTTCATGCCCATGCACGCGCACTTCGACTTCATTTTTTGACACCCGGCGCACTTTTCTTCCGCGATCTTCTCGCGTTGAAAGCGTGCTTCCTCCGAGATGCGGACCCGTTCGGCGGATTCCACCATCGCGGCCTTCACCAGGTCCTGCAACATCGGACGACCGGCCATCTTTCCCATAGGACTCTCTCCTGCAAAAGCAGCGGTTTTCGGCAACATATTGGCCCCCTGCGGGGGCAGTGACTTCTGTTCAGACGCACCAGCATCCGCCGCCATGGGTGCAGAGGTATGCACTTTGGAATAGCTTTGTCGCGGCGCCATACCTGCCGGTCCTCGACGGCCTGGAGCTGCCGAAGACCGAATCGTCATGTCAGGAAGCGGAGAAGCAGCCGGCGGTACTTCGGAAGCGGCATCCAAAGAAGCGTCTGCACGTTTCTGAAAATGCCCGCCGGCCCAAGTCATCCGTCAGCTCCAGTCGATCGGATAACCCGCCATCTCCAAAAGCTCGTTGGCGCGGATATCGACGGCCTGCTCAAAGGTGTCTGCCGCTGCAACCTTGGAATCCTCATCGGGAGCGCCAAGCGTCAAAATTGCGCTGACGCGGTCAATCGCCTCATCGACGTTCCAGCCGGCCGCAGAAGCCTTTTCCACAGCATGCTCTCCAGCAACACTGTCCAGGGCCTTCTTCTTGTCATGATGCTTCTTCAAGGCGTAGCCGCCACTGGCCAAAAGCGCAGCGCCGGCGAGTCCTCCGCCATAAGATTTCGGGTGCGACTTAACGTGCTCCCAGGCACCGCGCGCCTTATCCGCGACCGAAGACATCTTCTCCACGGCATGCTCTTTATCGTGTCGCTTATTTGCAGCATGCGCGCCGCCGGCATACCCGCCACCGGCCAAAGCAGCGCCGCCTAATACTTCCGCGGCAGTACGCCGCGCCCCGCGAACAGCCGCATGTTCGGCATCGTAGGCGTGCTGCACATGCTCCGGAAGAGGACCGTGCATCCACTCACGCGCCTTAAGCCGAGAACCCGTGAGAAGCTCCTTCGCACGGCCCACGCTCTTCGCGGCGTTTGCCGCACCACTTCGGACGGAATCCGTCACTCCGGCGATCTTCCGCATCTCTTGCACGTACGAATGCGCCATCACGCGGCCAAGAAAGTCCGCTTCCGCAATCTTCTCTGCATGAGCCTTCTTCTCCTCATGCTCTTTCTTTGCGGCTTCAACCTTCTCTTCTTTTTCGTCGTCTTTTTCTTCCGACGCGTTCTTAACCCAGTTCGAATAAAGAGCTTCGACCTGGTTGTCGCTGAGCGTATTGAGGTCAATACCCTCTTCGCTCGCGAGCTTCAAAAAGAGTTCAACAGAAGCCTGCTTCTCGTAGTCTTCCACAGCAGGCGCGTTCGCGGTTCCGTAATACTCGGCAAGGAACTGGTCCATGGGCATGATCAATGTCCTCCAGCAATCTTAGTACTTTGATCCCACGTGTTCCTTGAGGGGAGTCCCCTCTCCACGCTGGTAGTTGAGAGCGCCGCACCGGTTTCATCCCAGAAGGCTTGCTTCAAATAACAAACCGATAAGGGCGTAAAAACAGCGTCAGCCGACAGTGAGGCAAGTTTGTGCAAATGCATCTCTGACGGCGGCGCCGTAGAAGCTACCAGGTCTTGAGCATGTGCAACAAGGTCCATAATTCCTGCACGGTAGGCGTTGTAGGCAGCGCCTATCTTACGCAGTAGGGCAGAAGAATGGGAAGATGCACTTGCGTGCTTTTCCTGCGGTGTCGCCGAGATAATAAGTACCCGTTTCTCAATCGACGGACCAAGCGCCGAACGCTCTGCCAAAAAAGGAAAGAGCATACGCGCAAGCGCGGGTGAGAAGAGCGACGGTCCCATCGCAAAAGGAAGGGACTCCTCCACGCGAGGAAAGACGGTGTTGGAGCAAGAGCACTCGTCGGCGAGATCGCGTTGTCCCATCCGAATCAGGACAATGCGCTGAAACTCCCGAGGACGAAGAACCATCCCAAGCCCGCTGGTTGTCGAAAGCGCTTCCGACAACGGACGCGACCCCAGAACATCGAGCATCCTTTCTGGGAGGTCTCTCTCATTACGCGTGAGCGCCGGAATCGCTTTGCTGGCAAACTGCGAAGGAACAACGTCTTTGATGATTTCCGCGTCTTTGTTCTTCGCCGCTTTTCCAAGAAAGGCGAGCTTTAGGGCATTGTCAGATGCTGACTTAGTCACCAAAGGATCGGGATGCGCGTCCGGGTTGTATCCGTGCAAAAACTCGCCCTTAAGCGCAAGGCGGTTTTTTAGATCCCGTAGCTCCTCAGGCGTGTGGTGCAGCTGCGGAGGAATTGCGGCGTAGTACACGTTCTCCGCTAAGCTCGGAATGCGCGCGGCCACCGCAGCAGCCACGTGTCGCGGGCTTCCTTTCGGCCCCATCTTATCGGCGTATTCATGCGTTCCGAGATGCCGGATATCGTGCGCAGCAAGTCCTAAGTTCAGCGCGCTGTGATTAAGATACGCGCGAACCTCTTCACGTACTCCTGCGTCTTTCTCCATCGCGGCGTCATTCAAAAACCAATAAGACTGCCCTCCCCCAGCAATCTTCATCATGGTCTTGGCGGTCTTATCCGCACCAATAAACACAAAGCTGATGTCGAAAAACTTGGGGTAGTCGTTGTAGACAAACACTTTTCTTCCATCCGGAAGAATCTTGTTCATCTGCTTTTTAGCGTGGTCGCAATAATCCGCGCGCGTGATTGAAACACCACGAATACCCTTGCCGTTTTTTGCCTTAAGCGCCTTGTGGCACCGAAGTATGGCCTCGCCAGGAGACTTGTCTTTTCCTGGAATAAAGGTGGCCTGCGCTTTTCGATACGTCGCCCAATCAAGACAAATTGAACACGTATCGTAAGGGACTTTGCAGCCCATCGACACGTCCGGATATTGTCCTGCTTTGAGCTTGTCCCAGACGCCCGTGCCTCCAAATTTCTGGCACTTATCCTCGTCCACGCGGGTGACGAGTTCCACGCGCTTCATGCGCGGATTCCAGGCGGCTAATTCAACCTCGCCAAACGCGCGAGTGGCGTCCTTGTTTCGATGGTGCGCATACGGGTGCGCGAAGTAAAAGGTCGGAAATCCATAAGGCCAATCCTTTGAGCGGATTTTGTCCAGTAACGGATTGCCCGTCCAATCTTTGGGCGTATGCACCAACGCGGCTTCCGGGAAGTGGTCGCCGTTGATGTTCGACCCCCAATACTCCCCCGCCCCCATGGCGTTGACCAATACGTACTGCGCATCAGGACGCGGCCTGAGTGTAGCGATGTATTGCGACACCTCGGGAAGAAGGAGCGGTTCGGCTGTCTTTTCAAACGTGCGATCGGCCGAGCCGAACAAGGGGATGGCGTGTACCCCTTGTTCGTCCTCTCCATGAAAAAGTGAGACCTTAATCATGGCCTGTACGGGGAATGCCGCATGAGGTCTTCGTGCAACTTCCACTCGTCGAGCTGCTCGCGCTCATTGCGGTACCGCTCTTTATGCTTGGCATCGGCGATTTCACCCTGCATACGCGCACGCGTACTCTGCTGCCGCAAGTCGCCGAGATCGCGGTGCTCTTTCATCTGCGAAAGGTCGTGCTCCATGCGTGCACGCTCAAACGCCGCACGACCAGGCACCATAGGGTCAATCGGCGAGGCTTTCATGCCCGCCATAAGAAGTGCTGCTGTCGGTGAAGGCGGCAAACTACCCGTATGCCCCAGCGCTTCCACCGCAAGGCTTCCTGCCGTCAAGGGGTTCTGGGTCATTTGACGCATGTACGTACCGGCAACAATAGGATCACGAGAAAACGCCGGATTGAACATGCGCAGCGTTGAAAACATCTGATTAAACTGCTTGGGATTTTCTTTGTGCGATTCCGCCAGGTCCGGATTGTGATCCAGCATCTTCTTGAAATCGCGCGACTTCGTTGCGGCGTTGTAGAGCTTTGACGCGCCCGCCGCTGCCGTGGTTGTTGCCAATGCGCCGCCGACAGCCAGGGCACTGCCAACTCCGCGCCGAAAGAGTTCGCTACCAAGCCCCGCAGTGCCAAAGTTCTGCGCTTCTTGTTTGAAGCCTTTACCTACGGAATCGAAAAACCCCGCGTTCTTTTCAGACAAGTAGGCGTCAATCGGGTTTTTCACGGCAGCTTTTTTAGTAACCATGGGGTCCACCACTCGCAGCGTCGTATTGGTGTTGATAGTATTCCTCGGTGCCCGGAATATTTCTCAAAATCAAATTCCCAGTACCGCGCGCAGCCCGCGCTACGGGATTCGGACTATGCTTTAGATGCGTATACAATTCCGCGGCACCAATACCTAACGCCGCGTGCGGCGCATACGTGATCAAGCCTTTGGCAACATTCGCGGCACCCGTTCCGAGCGCCTTTTCAACAAAAGGGTGGGTAGCCTGCCCTGCCCGGCGCGCTGCGCCCGTCGTCGCGTCATAGGCCTTTTCAGCCCACGATTCCGCCGTCTTTATGTAGGCGCCCGTTGATGCCAGGTGCTCCTGCACGTCCGCGTACGCCGCATGCAACTCCGCCAGTTTTGAAAGCGTTTCTGCAAAGTCAGAAAAGCCCTGAACGAGAGGATGGGTCGGATTTACAATTTTTGCCGACGCGGTCTTATCGATCGAGCCCGTCATCGCCGAAACATCACGGAACACGCCTTCTTCCAAAAGACGCGGCGTGACTACCGCAAAGGCTTCTTTTATGTGCGCGTCACTAGGGGTCACGGACTCCCAAGCCTGCATGATGTGGCCCAGCGGCGTTCCGGCAAGCGCTGCCTGCTTTACCTGCTGGTAGAGCGAATCTCCCAAGTCCGCGTACATCACCTCGAGGCCGCTAATCTGGGCTCGGAGATGTTCCGCGGCGCCGGCCAACTTATCGCGCAAGTCAATTACGGGCTCGTGCGGATTTGCGTACGGCAGGTCTGCTTCGGCGGACTTACCAAACAAGGCCAAGAGCTCCTCTTCGGCCTTGAACGACGCTTCTTTTCGTACTTCGGAAGGAGCGCTGTCGTAGTCTGAGGTACCTCGGTCAAAAACTGTTCCACCACCGCCGTCGTTGAGATCGCGCAGAATCTCACTCACATCGGCCGGACCGCCTGGGAAGTCAATCACCCGGTGCGTCGTTCCCTCTTTTTTGAACTCATCGAGGTACGCGGAAGTATTCGCAAACTCAACAACCCGGCGTACTTGTTCCGGAGAGAGTTGCGCTTGCTTTACCGTCTGCGTCACCGCATCGGTCAGTGTTTTATACTCCCCGTTACTCCAGTGAGCCGCCGCACGCTTTCCGAGTACTTCAAGGTACTCGCCCGAATGCGATTGCGCGTTCATCTGTTGTAACAATCCCTGCACGGGAAGGTCCGACATTAGGAGCTCCTTTGCACGAAAAAGTAGCAGGAAGGCAGAATCATGGGAAGACAACTACCACCCGGGTACTTGACGCGGCACGAGGTGGCAAAGGAACTCAATATCACGTTGAACACGGTAGATGCGCTCTCTCGACAAGGAGCGCTCGCTCCGAAACTCCTAAAAGGGATACGTGGCCGCGTCTTTCGTCGTGACGAAGTTCGCGAAGCCCGTGCAAAGCTTGAAGGGCGTACCGACCTGCACACACTCAAAGCCCAAGTACTGGCCGCCTTGTCCACCGCGCGTCGCTGTGAAGAGCGCCTGAGTGAAGTCTACGACCGTTTGGGTTTCGACATCGACCCTCTTGATAGGACGGAGAGCGCGGTCCTTTCCCTGTACCGCGAGGTGCAGCACGAACCCGCACT
>Ga0208784_1000029_pt1 | contig 63248 bp, 93 predicted proteins | sample DEB19_08_DNA_FD_184531 | JGI IMG/M metagenome (GOLD analysis project Ga0208784, IMG submission 184531) | Aqueous microbial communities from the Delaware River and Bay under freshwater to marine salinity gradient to study organic matter... | ecosystem: Environmental > Aquatic > Marine > Coastal ... | reverse complement strand
AGAAACCATCCGCCGCTCCATGAATATTCATGCGGCATTGCATTTCAGTTTTACTCATGCCGGCCCAATATGTTTTCTTTTCCATATCTAAGTTACCTCATGTTCCCTAGTGAAACTAATCTAGGCTTAATCCCTACCAGAGTCAAGAGAGAAAAGGTAGGGAAAACGTATAAATTAGTTATTGCTCATATATCCCATTACTTAGCCATCGCCTTCAATTCAGCCTTGACTCGCTTCGCCACGTCACCGCGCCACGTCCCAGCATTACCCAGAAAATATAGGACAACACTCTTGCCAGAGTCATACCCATAGTTATCCCGAATGTCACCCATGCTGGCCATGGCGTTCAGATACGGCACAGCCGCATAGTTAACTTTTTTCCAGTCAGAACGAATCTCGCGGGCAATAACAGAAAGATCGCGCATGGTTTTGTTTTCCTATTTGCGTCCTAGAACACTAATCTAGGCGTAATCCCTACCAGAGTCAAGCAAAAAGGTAGGGAAAGCGTATAGATTAGTTATCCAATGAGTAGGAGTCAAACCATGGCCCACAGTTACGTGTCCGCGCCTTGCCAGCCTTGCTTGTGCATCCAGCCGAGGATGTTTGCGGATCGCGGCAATGTGCCTGCGCTTCATCCAGAGTCAGATTGCGATGGATCGTCACCTTGCGCTCCCGATTCGCAAAGATACGAACAATCTTATACCTATTAGTATCTGCAAAGGTATACCGCCGAGTATGTTCTTCCTGAGTCATTTTAGCCTCACTGGTTTTCCCTAGAACACTAATCTAGGCTTAATCCCTACCTGAGTCAAGCAAAAAGGTAGGGAAAAAGTATAAATTAGTTATTCGGCAATGCGAAAATGTTCAGGATTCAGAGATTCCCCGTTGTTATGAGAAAATGCATTCTCCGTTATGTTGCCATAGGAATAGAGTCCAGCCTTGAACGGAATATACACCCGCCGGGCGTCCCGCTTCCAATGCTTTGTGGCACCATTGCGACGAATCCGCCACCATTTGCCATTCGTCATAGCCATTTCAATTTTATGGCTATCCAATAGAGAGTCAATGTTGGCGCGACTGATCATCTTAGTTATTCTCCGTTTTCCCTAGAACACTAATCTAGGCTGTATCCAGTCAGGAGTCAAGTTAAAAGTCTGACTGGATACCGTCGAAATTAGTTATATTTTCGCTTATTCCTAATCCGTTGATATTGCTGTTATATCCGTAAAAAGTTAGATTGTCTAATTATTGAGAATAATGTAAGAGTTATTTACATTATTAGGTTGCCTCAATAATGGAAGTTATTAGCCGGGATACGGTGGGATCGTGATTCCGTCATCCACCCAGGCTTTGACCGCAGGCTTGACCTTGACATGCTGGATGGACAGCCACCCTAGCCGAGTCGTCGTGATTCCACCGCGCCGATTGCTAAACCATGCCGGAGTCTTACGAACGAACCGAAACGAAACCTGATTCTGTCCGACCGCCACGTTCAGCACGCGACCACACTTGCGAATTTTCATAGTTATTCCCTTTTTCGTTTTCCTAGCAACTAATCTAGGCGCAATCCCTACCAGAGTCAAGTCTAATCGGCAGGGAAAACGTATAAATTAGTTAATTGGAGTCTTCATCCGAGTCAGGTTCCGCATATGCCGAAGCGATTCGTTCTCCGCTATGGTCACAATATAGGTCGGAGTCTTCCCAATTAACTTCTACCGCGACAACGCCCCAACCATCCTGGTAATCGTGCCGAACGGAGTCTAGCACGAGTCGCAGATTCTGGCGAACCGAGTCAAACGATAGGGCACATCCGTCCGTTGTTATGAAGTATAACGGATAACATCCGAAGTTAGTATAATCGCCAGCGCGCAAGGCCGCACGCAATTTATGCGTATTATTGATTGTCCTATAGGACCCCGCATATACCGGACGCAAGGGCCGGCCATGTGACCAATTGGCGTTGCGCGTATCATATAGCGCGCCATTATCAGAGTCGCAGACAAACATATGGTTTGGGCGCATAGTATTTAGGCTCCATTTTCCCTAGCAACTAATCTAGGCGTAATCCCTGCCGGAGTCAAGTCTAATCGGCAGGGAAAGCGTATAGATTAGGCGAGTCTAGACCGTCTCAATCTTATCATATGAGACTCTGAGGGTGGCCAGAACCGCGCCGATAATGGCCCGATGACGCCACGAATCTCCCGCATCCATTTCAATAATGACCGTTGTTGAAATCGCGAGACGCGCCATGATCGCTTCCACGAAATCCTTGGCATCCTTCAGACCATAGAGCGGATGATCATCGCCATAGGTCCCATTGCCGGCCATGACCATCTGGCGAACCACCTTAATAGCATAAATCTTGCTCCCGCCATCGCCCGCAGTCGAGCATCCAGTCACCATGTATATACACCGCACGGGCGGATTAGTCAATACCTGATAAGACATTTTCGTTTTCTTTCCTTGCTTTCCTATGGACAGAGAATATGCGAACCGGGCCGGAATGTCAAACGGGAAAATGACCTTCCCGTTTTTTCTGCCCGGTTCCTCGTTCCCTTCCGTTCCGATGACCCGTTTATTTCACGCCCCGCCGAAAAATGGAAGCCCCTAAATGCCGATTCGGCCGAATCTCTTTCATGGGATCAGTCTCATTTTCCGATTGTCCATCTATCTTTTATTTGAGACTCTATAGTCGCCTTCGCCGTAGTGCGCTGTTAGCCCCTCGTTCTATTTAAGATTGTATCAAACCAGATTCGGAAAAGCAACGCCTAATTGCTAGTTTTTTAATTTTCTTTTGAGTCGCTTTTCCTACCGATTCTCTATTGACTCCAGACTGGATTCTGATAAAATTTCTATATCAGACGAGTGGCGGGGGCCTGGCACGGCGAAGACGACTATATATCCTCATTTTTTAGATTGTCTCATATCAGTAGAATGGCAGGAATCAGGGTATCGGCAGGGTATCAATGGGAACGTCATGGCACGATCAGACTGGCCTAGGTGATGATAACCAAGCCCCTAGGATGCCGCCCTAGGCCAGTGTGACAATGGGACTGCTAGGGTAGCAGCCGAAACCACCTAAAACCCGCCAGGAACGATCCTACACGGTCTAACGTTCATTTCACATATTTTCGCATATGTCCGTATCATCGCTTGCATATGATGGACGACTCCGATAAAAGACCGGAACGCGCAACGCTAAAGGATTCACAATATGTCTCAATTCATCCCATCGGCCCAGCAAACCGATATTTTCGAGTCTACTGGCAATATCATCATTGGCGCGGTAGCCGGGTCTGGCAAAACCACGACTCTGATCAATCTTTTGCCCCACCTGAGCGGTACCGTTGCGCTCATGGCATTTGGAAAAAACATCGCGGCCGAGATTCGCGAGAAAGTCTCGAAATTGGATTCGAGTGTGACAGACCGCGTGACCGTGGGAACCGTCCATTCTTTCGGATTCAGTGCCGTTCGCAAGGTATACAAGCGGACCAAGGTAGAATCCAAAAAATGCCAGATTCTGGCGGAACGGATTCAGATTCCGCCCGAACATGTTGCTTTCGCAATCGCAACTGTTAGCAAGGCCAAAAATACCGGCCTCGGCGCCCTATCGCCATTCGGAGACAAGGTGGCATGGTATAGCCTTGTTGATCATTTCGATCTTGCCGATAGCCTGCCCGATGATGGTAGCGTTCCTCTCGAATCCGCGTTGCGTTCGGCATGTTTGTTGCTGAAAGCGAGTAATGCGGCTTGTGATGAATTTATTGACTTTGATGATCAGATCTATATCCCGATTCTGCAAGGTCTTCGGGTGTGGCAGTATGACAACGTTCTAGTTGATGAATGTCAGGATACTAATGCCACGCGCCTTGCACTGGCCAAGGCTATGTTGCGCGCAGGTGGTCGCATGATCGCGGTAGGCGATGAGCGCCAAGCCATTATGGGCTTTTCTGGCGCTGACGCTGACTCCATGGCGAATATTAAGGCGCAATTCAACGCCAGGGAATATCCTCTTACGGTATCATACCGTTGCCCCAGGAATGTCGTCCTGGACGCCCAACAATGGGTTTCACACATTGAATCCCATGAGTCTGCGGCGGATGGAGTCGTTTCACATATTACAAATAAAGAATTTAACGATACGTTCGCCATGGGCTTGACTCATGCCGATGCAATTCTCTGCCGTAATACCATGCCGCTGATTACCATGGCTTACAGCCTGATAGGGCGCGGCGTAGGTTGTCAGATTGAAGGCAAAGACATTGCAACGGGTCTAGTCAAACTGGCCACACGCTGGCGCCGCGTAAAGACCATAAAGACTCTGCGCGATCGTTTGGAATCTTGGCTCGAAACCGAAACAACCAAGGCTCTCGCAAAGGGCAACGAAAACCGCGCTGCAATGGTTAATGATCAGGCGGAATGCTTGTTTGTCATCATGAATCAACTTTCCGATGACGATACGGTTGATTTGCTGAAGACTCGAATCGTTGCCTTGTTTGGTGATACTCCGGCCGGGGAAAAGCCCAAGGTCGTTACACTCTCGACGATTCACAAGAGCAAGGGCCGAGAATGGTCGCGCGTGTTTATTTATGGGAAGGATACATACCAGCCTAGCAAATATGCCCGCCAGGATTGGCAAATGTTGCAGGAGCAGAACCTAATGTATGTGGCCGCTACCCGAGCAATGTCCGAATTGCATTATGTTTCCGTGATGTAATGACAATGGAGCGATAGCGTAACATTACGGCGGCGGATCGTTTCGGTCTAGCCGCCGTTTCTATTTGCGCCCCTATCAATACGATATGGTAACGATACGATATGGTAACGATACGATATGGTAACGATAATATTTTACTTGCAAAAGTGTAACGATACGATATGTCAACGACAATATTTTACTTGCAAAAGTGTAACGATACGGCGGCGCAACGGACAATATTCATATCATAGAAAAGTTAGCGGCACTTTAGGAATAAATTCCTTGTGGGGACCCCGGCCCCCTTTAGCGGTTTTAATTTGAGTTCATTATTTCATTCATTATTAGAATTTTTTTACTAGCGTTTTTCATTCAAATTCGTTATTTTTATTTTCTCCAATAAAAATTTCCCGGTAAAAATTTTTCGCCCATAAAAAATTTCTAATATACTAAATTTTCAGGTTCCTTTAATTTATTCATTTTTATTATATCCTGGGCCGCTGATTAGATTTAGAAGTTTTTCATGAGCTTCGTCTTTAGTTTCCTTTTTAATTTCTTTTTCAATTACTGTAAGTTCATGTGTATTTTTATTAAATCTATGGTATGTTTCCTTATAGATATCTGGCCATGTAATAGTATTATTACTTGTATTAATTACTCCCCGCAATAGGATTTCATCTACAATGAAAGCTGGCACCACCACAGTATCATCATTGTATAATCCGGTTAATAGATTATCTTCTCCCGGCTCATATGGGACAGATAAAGTTTTAACTGTTGTAGTTAATGTAGTTTCTCTTTCATTAAATATCGTTTCACTTTTTTCTGTTACAATAAATGTAGTTTCTGTATTAATAAAAACTTCTTTTAGTAGATCATATGTTACATTATATCCCATTATTCAGTATCCTTTTCTTTATTATTATTATTATCGGCATTATTGTTTATAGATTTTTGTTCAACATATAAAGTTGATATTGCAATAAGATTAATTCCTCCAAGGATTACCAATCCCCAACCAATATCATTGGTGACGACAATACTCTGATAAATGCTCATACTAATACCCATGGTAAAAATAGACAAGCATAATCCATAAACAATATTAATAAATGCATATTTCATGTTGTTGTTCATTCATCCTATACTTGTTTGATTTCAATTCCCGTATATTACTCCATACTCTATCTAGAGTCAAGCGAAAATAGTGGAAAAATATCGTCATTATCCGAAAAATAGTTCTTGACAAACTGAATTTATGTTGGTATACTCTGTATGTCAGTTTAGACAGGGATAATAGTTACTATAGAGAGGGAATTAATTATTATGAGAGTGAACATTGGACCATATAGAAATGGTAAGGATAAACGACCACGACTAGAATCTGTTAGGATTGATAATTACGATATCTGGAATGCTGATCATACCTTATCATTGATCATTCATCCTATTCTGGTTAAGATTAGGGAACATAAACAGGGTGTTCCAATGGTGGAGGATGAGGACTTACCTCTTGAAATCACATCCAAATATCCATATGATATCAATGCTCCTATTGAGGATATGATCATTCGCTGGGAATATGTTCTGGATGAAATGATTTGGACCTTTGACATGATATCTAAGAAGGAAGATACTATAGGATATGATGATAAGGGTGCATTGGATATGGTATTACATAATAAGACCTGGGAACGTATTAATAATGGGACTAGGTTATTTGGTAAATATTTTTCAGCATTATGGACATAAATATAAAGTTATTTTTTGATTAAGGAATTTAAATATGCATGAACAAAGTAAGTCTGCCAAGCGCAGATACAATAACGGTCAATTTCACACTAAGTATTTTAGAGGGTCTGGAATTGATGTAGGGGCGGGAAATGATACATTAGGTAATCATACTCTTCATTTTCCCTCAATCACTTCTATTAAAGCCTGGGATATGCCTGATGGGGATGCTCAATATTTGGTTACAGTTCCAGATGATGCCTATGATTTTCTTCATTCCAGTCATTGTCTGGAACACATGGAAGATTATGGAGTTGCCTTATATAATTGGATTAGAGTAGTTAAATCTGGGGGATATCTAGTTATTACTATTCCAGAGGAAAAGATGTATGAGCATGATACGTGGCCATCTAAATTCAATTCTGATCATAAATGGTCATTCACATTAGGTAAGGAATTAAAACTACCTAGAAGTGTAAATGTATTGGATATGATTAAGAAGGTAAATCATTCAGTCATTCCCCAGAAAATTGAAATTATTGACGAGTTCTATTTTCCCTATGGCGGAAATTTCGATCAAACATTACTTCCTAATGTTGAATGTTGTATTGAAATTATTCTGAAGAAGATTTAACATGAGCAATAGAAATATAGGAATTATTCAGGTTCGTGGAATAGGTGATGCTATTATTGCTTTACCTATTGCCGAATTTTATTCACGGCAGGAAGATTCTACTGTATGTTTCGCTCTTGACAATAGATTTGTAGATAGTTTTCAGGAAGCCGCGCCATATTGTAAATTCATACCAGTTCCATTCTCATCATTTAAACCAGAATATGGTATTAATAATGAATATTGGTATGAATTACCTAAGAATTTATTATATGATGCTGGATGTAATGAGATTATATCATTTCCATTTCATGAATCTCATTTATTGAGTCGTGCCACTGACATTGAACGTAAATCTCCTGAATTTGATCAATTAATGAATAGACTTCGTGGTGACTATGAATCTAGAATTACTAATTTAGGTTTATATAATCACCTGAAATTTGATGAATATAAGTATGCCACCGCGAAGGTTCCATTCAGTAATAAATGGAAATTGAATATTCATCGTAATTTTACCAGAGAATTAGAATTGTATAATAAAGTAGTAACTAATCCAAATAAAAAGACAGTTGTTTGTCATTTAGAGGGAAGTGATACTAAACTAAATTCTGGTAGTTTTAATTTTGATCCGCGTGAGTATGATATCATTGAAGTGAAAGCTGGAATAACTGATAATATATTTGATTGGTTATTAGTATTTGAGAATGCAGATATTATCATTACTCTTGATTCTGTCTTCTGTAATCTCATTGAACAGTTGAATTTTACCAATAATAAATTCTTCATTAAGAGAAGTTCGATATTCATGACTCCTGTATTGATGAACAATTGGAACTATGTTGAAGTTCGTAATTAACATAAATATATAATATTATTAACGTTTAATTAATGGACGAATATTTATGATTAGTTTTAAAAATTTTCTCAGAGAAGAGAAGAAAAATAGTGGCGATGATATAAACACTCATTATACTCATCTTCCACCAGAACCAGGAACAACACCAATTCCCGATGGTCATATTCGTCTATATCATAGAACTCCCGCATCGAATATGAAATCAATAGCAAAAAATGGTTTATCAATAGACCATGCTAAGGGTTATGAAGGACCAAAGGCAATTTATGGGGACCCAAAGGGATTTTATGGAAAGCCTGGGGATGTTACTGATGGAAGTGTAGATGTTGAATTTCATGTTCCTAAAGAAAAATTTAAAGGAACTATGGTTCATATGGATGAAGTTCCCACTAAAAATATCATAGCAATTCACCAGAATTGGCATAAGACTGCTCGTTATATTAAAGATGATCCTAAATCTATAAAGGCTGTATTATCAGGTGAACATGACAATCTTTTAGATGGTAGTGAAGGTGATCAATATAAATATTCAATAAAACATATTAAACATGTTTTTGGAAAATCCAATCATGATTAGTTTTAAAAACTTTCTCAAAGAAAATAAAGATGATATGCCTAAATTAATATCTAAATCGTGGGATGTATCTCATATGTCGTCAAATATGGATAGTATTTCAAATGGATTTGAACTTAGAAGGTTAGGAATATCTTTTGCTAGAAATGGTAGAGAGAGGCCATATTCATCACCAACAGTAAGAGATATGAACGGAAAACGTGGGATGGTAAAAGCAAAAGTATATGGTTCTGGATTAGATTATGATACTAAATCCCATAAAGAATACATACAAAACCTTCATGATAAACATAATTCAGATGTTGGAGTTATACATGAATTACGTAGTCGTGGGGTTGATTGGGTATCTGGATGGAATGGTATAGGACATAGTGATGAATTACATGTATTAAGTCCACATAGAATAAAGATTAAATCACTAACTCCACTGGACAAACCATGATTAGTTTTAAAAATTTTCTCAATGAATCTCAATGGATGTATCATGGTTCAGTTGAACCCAATTTAAAAACTATTGAACGCAATAAAAATGATTATTCAACATTAGATACGCAAATAGGTGCCCATTTTGCTGCTGATCCAGAAATTTCTAGGAAATTTGCTAAGGGATTGTATAATCGTAAAAATAGTGAAGGCGGCAATAAAGGTGCAGTTTATAAAACTAAATCATTAAAAAGATCAGAATTATACGTTGTGCCACAAAAAACCTATAAATGGTCTGGGCAAAAAGAGGGTGATCAACATGCTGTCGGCGCCCATGTAGTATCTACTGTTCTTGGTCATCCTAAACATAAAGAAATGTTTAAATCCTGGGTTAAGAATGCCCGACGGGTTGATGATAAAACAGCAGAGGAAATTCATGATCATTTATCTAGAGGAAAGGCCCCAGCAGATAAGGAAAAATTTGGCCTAGCTGCACATAAAGGCAATTCATTTAAATCTTATTTTAAAAATTTTGATAGTGAATTAATGCATGAACCAGAAAAAGGATTTAAAGAAAAAGTAATTAGTCATTATCATGATATTATGAAGGCAAAAGGTAAAAAAGGTTTGGTTTATCATAATACGGCTCCAATGGAAAAAGAAGGTGTAAGATCAAAGAAAAATTATATTGTGTTTGAACCAGAAAAATTAAGCATAGAAAAACATGAGGAAATTAAATAATGTCAGCAATATCATCATTTAATAATTTCCTCTATTTACATAAATTATATAAATTACCTGTTGATGAGAAATTTGACATAATTGAAGACATGGTAACAAATTTATCTGAAAATTCAAATGTTGATCCAGAAATTATTTGGACTGATTTTGAGAATGTTGATGATGCTGAATTATTTGAAAGTGCAGCATGGCAACGTAAGGAAGGTAAGAGTGAATCTGGTGGATTGAATAAGAAAGGTGTTGAAAGTTATAGACGGGAAAATCCTGGTTCAAAATTACAAATGGCCGTAACAACTAAACCAAGTAAATTGAAGAAAGATTCTAAGGCTTATAATAGAAGAAAATCATTTTGTGCTAGAATGTCTGGCGTTAAAGGTCCAATGAGAAAACCTAATGGCGAACCTAGCAGAAAAGCATTAGCATTACGTAAATGGAATTGTTAGATGATTAGTTTTAAGAATTTTCTCAATGAATCTCAATGGATGTATCATGGAACAACATATCCAAAGGAACTTACACATATACAACGAAATGAAAAAAGTATAGATACCGATAAGGCTATAGGTGCTCATTTTGCTGCTGACCCGGAGGTAGCCAAAAAATTCGCCAGTGGGGTAAATAAGCCTAATTCTAGTAAAGGTGTAGTTTATAAAACTAAAAGACCAACTAGATCAGAATTAGAAGTAGTTCCGCAGAAAAAAGGACATCAGGATGAAGATTCGGTAGAAACTCATGTGTTTTCTACTGTTTTTTCGCATCCAGATAATAAAAATTTGTTTATTAAGTGGCATCAAGATAAATTTAGTTCTACACATGAACAGGCATCTAACATTCATTCTAAACTAATGAATAAAGAAAATATTCCAGTAGATAAGAAAGAATATGGATATGACCATTCAAATAAAAATACATTTAGGTCATTTATGAATCATCATGGCACATATGCTCGTAATGTAAATGGTAAATCTATTCATAAAGAAATAATGAGTAAATTTATAGATCATATGAAATCTAAGGGTAAAAAGGGATTAGTTTATAAAAATACACGCCCAGATGAAACTGAAGGTGCAGATTCTACTAAGAGTTATATTATTTTTGAACCAGAAAAGATGAAGGTAGAAAAACATGATTAGTTTTAGAAATTTTTTAATAGAAAGAAATGTTGATCCAGAGCAATTAGCGGTAAAAACTGCTAAAATTTATGGTAAAAAAACTAATTATGGTAAATGGTTAAAGGCGGATAAACAGGAAAATATTCCATTATCCAATTACAATAAAGGTGAAGTGACTAAGGCAGAAAATAAATTATATAAGTATCATGAAAAATTGGGAATGTTTTCTGATAATACATCAGATAGGGTTGAAGCTAATAAAACCTATGAAGGTAAATTTTCAGATAAAACAATGAAAATTAGTGATCTTTATGCGACTCAGCCATTTATACGAACAAGTGATAGAGAGCAATTAAAAAATAAAATAGACAAAAAGACATCTAGTGATATAATGGTAATTAAACATAATGGTAAACACTATGTTATGGACGGCCATCATACTGTCATGGCGGCTAAATTTCGTGGAGAGAAAGAAGTTAATGTTAGGCATTTTGATTTAGATGCGGAAACTGCTAAAGGAAAGAAATAATGATTAGTTTTAAAAATTTTTAAATGAGTCAAAAGAAAACTTGATGAAATGGTTTGGTAATAGTGTCACACATGAAAAAGGTGTGCCGAAAGTATATTACCATGGCACATCAAAAGATAAGGATTTTAGTTCATTTAATGTAGGAAGACATGGTGCATGGTTTACATCTAATCCAGAAGAAGCAAGTAGTTATTCTACTGAAAATGACAGTATGGGTCATACATACTCGCACGAAAAACACACATATGAGAAAACAAATACTAAAAGTAGAGTAATTCCTGCACATATAAAAGCAGAAAATCCACATACTGGCGAATTTCCACAAGAATTGAGACACAAAAGTGATAATTATAAAAAAACTCAATCTGACTGGTTTGATACATTAAGAGCTAAAGGGCATGATAGTTGGATACCAAAAAGTTCTGGTGGCAATTTAGTAGTAGTATTAAAACATGCTAATCAAATTAAATCATCAATTGGTAATAAAGGATCATATGATTCTAATAAGAAAAATATTCATGAAGGTTCGGAATAGTGTATATTACATTTAGTGCAATTATATCATTTTTATTGGGGGCTTTTGGTAGAAGAATCTGTGGTGGGTTATTTGAAACCTGGACAAATCTAAAATGGGGACAACCTACTAGACTCTTCTTTGGATTGACCCTAGCAACCGCCGCATTTATCTCAGGAGCGCCTTTATGGGTATCGGCTATACTCATTCCCCTAGTCTGGGTAGGGACCACTCTGGGGCTATTTGGTGGGCTTGGAATGGGTCGGGAAGGTAGAGACGAATTACCCAATTATTTTAGTAGAGTATATTTAAGAGATTTTGGTGCCATGACATTACATGGAACATTATCAATTATACTTCCTTCTATATGGGCATGGTATTTTGGTTATAACGTATTTCCAATTATCTTATCAGGATTATTAATTGGATTTTGCTATGAACTTGGATATAGGATTGTTGGTATTAATCCTAGACCAGAACCATTTAATAAACCAGGATGGCCAAATGGATTTAATGGTTCCCCTGAATGGGGAGAACTAATTTGGGGTGGTGTGAGAGGATTAGGCATTTCAGCCGCAATTTTATCTTGACATCGTGATTTTAACGTGATATAGATGGTATCTATAAAATGAAAACATGTAAAGGATTTATATAATGATTAGAATGCTAGTATTTGGAAGTTTATTTGTATTATCGGGATGTGTTGGATATATTCAACCTAGTCCTTATGCGATAGGTCCTGCATATGTTGCGAGTCCGCGTGTAATTTATCAACCTAGTTATGTTCCTCCTGTATATGGAAGGCCATATGCTCCCTATAGGTATAGGCATAATCATCCCTATCATAATAGGTATTATCGCTAATGATTAATTCTTCTATCATATCAAGGATAATGAGTGATAAATGCGAAACAAAAACATGTAAAATCCGTCTTAATACGAGTTCTACATGTTTAATGATTTATCCATATTTTAATGCATTAGGTGAAATGATATTCTCAGACTATAACAGATATACTCATAGTTTATATTGTGAGTCATGTAATAAATCTATGAGTGTTGCAGAGTATCTTGGTAAAACTGAAATTTTACAGGAAGTCAATTGTAATGATGACTAAGAAACAATTTAAAGAAGTCTTGAATTTTTTGTGTCATATGAAATATACAAATAAAAAATATATGATGTATTTAGAAGTGAGTGGTAAAGATCGTTACATTATGGGAATGAGGAACGATTTTTTTATTACTCATGGGGATGCATATACGCCAATACAAAAATGGGATCATAGTAATTTTCGTAATCCATATGATTTAATTTCGTCTATTAAATTTATCGTTCACAGATATTATAATCTAGATGAAATGATTCACAATATGTCACCTAATTACATTCCACATATTGTGGATTAATATTTCAAGTCTGATTGTTCATAATGTATAAGAGTGAAATTGATTTGATCTATTGCTTGTTTAACTGATAGATCAAACCATTCTCCATGTGAGCGAATATAACTCATATCTTTATGAAGTAACTTTTCATAAAGTCTGGCATTCTCTAATTTCTTCATAAATTTAATTTCTAGTTTTTCTGGATGACCAGTTTGGAGTTGTTTAACTCGTTTTTCAGGATTGTCACTTATCCCTATTTTACAAGGTGGATTATTAGATTTAGCAGCAGAAATAACATATATGAATTTAGACATATTATTGAGTTAGTTCTTTATATAAAGAATCAGTATCGCTTAGTCTAGATTTGGCCGTATTTTTAACTGTTTCATTTTCATCATTTAGGGCCATTTTAAAATGATGTGGCTCGGCATTTTTATGTTTAATAGCATAATATCTTACTTTTGCATTATCATCTTTTAACATCTTTTCTATATGAGAAGATTGTAGTTTATTATTTCTACCTAAATTATATTTTACTAATGGACTTTTATCATCAAGTAATTTATCTATATGAGAAGAATCGATATTATCATGATCACTTATGGTCATTTTATCACTTACTGAACCAGTATCAATAATATGATGTATTTGGTTATGACTTAAATTGGGATGATATATTTCTTCTTCCCCGGAATCAGAATATACTTTAGGATGAACTTTATACGTTGATAATTCCACTTTATCGGAGCTTAATTTTTTAGCGATGTTTTTAACATGTTCATGAAACCCCTCATGCTTTATTCCATAATGACTATCAACATGATATATTCTATGTCCATTTTTGCCAATATAAGGTTGCATAGTTATTCTAGATATTTCTTTTCCCGTGTGATCATGTAAATAAGAAACAACTGTCCCATGTTCTACTTCATGGGGTAAATGTTTTTTCATTTTACCAGTATTGAAATTTTTACAAGATTCATTTTCCCATGATTGATTATGAGAGGTTTGACCAGCTACACCTTCTGGTGACCGTGTTGTTCTTACTGTTAAACCAGTAAATTTTTTGCCTTGTCTAGTGCCATCAGTAGCATAGGAATTAATAAGATGTTCTGATATTTTATTTTGTCTTAAAAAAGAACCGAGTCTAATATCTCTATTATATTTATCTTTTATGATACCTTTTTTATAATCATCAATATGGATTTCTTGTCCTAAATGACGTTCAATTTTTTTATGTATTTCTGATTTATTCATACTATTCGGTAATATTTCTTTTATTTCATCATTACCCTTTCCGAAATAATGATCAGTATGTAATAATGCCTCTGGGTCACGTTTCCAGGTTCTAACTTGTTGTTTTTCTTTTAAATTTAACTCTTCACGAATAACTAAAAATTTTTTAAAATTTATCATTTTATCCTCAATTAAAATATTACCTTATATTTAGGTAATATTATTTTTAGATTCTGAATAATTATTAGAAAAGAAAGAGGGAGTGTTGCCGCTAAAGCCACTCCCTCTTTTTAGTTGATTCACTAACTTTCTAGCATTTTTCTTATTTGTATCAAAATGAATAATTTGTTTTGTAGTATTTTCATAAATTTTATACTCATCAATAATCTCATACGTCATTTACAAATTCCTCCAATGATTTTCCATTATTAAACTTTTTTCTACTTCCAGTCTTCTTCTTACTAAATTTGTCTTTAGTATCATCCATGGTAAACCGTGTATTATCCATTACCGGAGTATCATTATCTTCCATGATATTTTCCTGTGCTGATTGATCACAATCATATAACCTCATATATGCCTTATCAATACCTAATACAAATCTCTTATTCTTGTCATTATCAGCATAACGATTTTTCAGTTGTTTAACTAATATTTGCTGTAATGATGCAAGATCATCATTTGTTATTAGTGCCGCCATGAAGTCTACAGTCTGTGGTAGGCCCCATGAGTCCGAAGTGTTATCCATCTCCACATCACTGTTCCTAGAGCCTGCACGGTTCGTCTGTGTGGCGCTAATGATGCATGTATTCGTCTCTACTGCAAGCCCACGTAATTCCTCGGCAATAGACTTAATGTAAATATATGGATTTGATGCATGATGGGATTTTAACCTGGAACTTGAACAAATATTAATATAATCAATGAAAATGATATCCGGCGTGAACCCTTTCTTAATTTTTAAATCTTCTAGAAGGTGTTTGAAGTGTAAAGCATTGGCACCAGTGGTTGGATACTCCTTAATAATTAATTTACCAATACTCTTACTTTTTAATTTATCCATTTTATCTAAATATGTTTTTCTAGTCGTATTTGATAGGTCAGATAATGGAATATTAAGAAGATTCGACTCTATTCGTTTGGCAATTTTTACTTCGGCCATTTCCATTGTAATATAAAGAACATTATATCCTCTTAGAAATGCCGCAGCGGCCATATGACACATTAATAATGTCTTACCTGTGCCAGTTGAACCCATGAATACATTAATAGATTTTCTCTCAAATCCACCTTCTGTAATTAGATTCAGCATTTCTAGATCAAATTCAATTTTTTCCTCACAGGTTAAATATGAATTAAATCTGTCATCGGAATCTTCAAGAAAATTATGTCCAATATTATTGGAGAATTTAATAGCCAATGCATCTTCTAATATCTTGGGAATTGCATTTTTATCAAAATCTTTATTTTCATTATTGATGATTTTGATAGAATCCATAATGGCCAGATAAACGGCCCTATCCTGGCAATATTTTTCTGTATTATCTATGGCCCAGGGAACATTAAATTCTGTATCATTATTATTTAATTCTTGAAGAAATGATTCACATTCCTTATATTGATTTTCATTTAATGTAGTTAGATTGTCTAATTCTATTTCTAATATTTTACTATTAGCCAATGTCTTATATTTGAGATAATGATCATTAATAATATTAAAATACGTTTTTCCTGCAATAGATACGAAATACTCTTCTTTTAGAAAAGGTAATACTTGACGAGAATAATCTTGACTACCAATAAGATAGTCAATAATTAAAGATTCTTTCATTTAGTTTCCTATGCTATTATAGTTTATATTTTTCTGATAGGGATTTTTTGAATTTATCTGTCATTACAGATTTCCAGATTTCATCGTTATTTACGAAATCTTTCGCTCTACGTTTAGGTTCAATGAGTTCACCTGTTTCCTGGTCAACAACCTGATACCAACCATTAGAGGGCTTTGCAATGTATCCTAGTTCTAGGGCAATGTCAAGCATTCCAGACCATTTATCAATGCCACCTTCAAAGGTAACAGTTAATGGAAATTGTGATTTTTCCTTGACAAATCTGGATTTTTCAATATTGATAATGAATTCATATCCAATTACATCATCACCTTCCTTGGTTTGTCTTCTTCCAATAATCCAAATATTATCGGCAGAATAATATGGCCCTGTTCCGCCGGATACTACAGCTTTACTATACGTTTCCTGTGTTTGGTAAGTATGATTGATACCAATTAGTGGAATATCTCGCATATGAAGATAAGGTGTAATCATTCTGAACACTGATTTCAGTGCCTTAGCCCTAGTCATATCCTGGGCACTATTTTCTTTTAGTGCATCTTCCAATTCTTTCTTAGATGCCATATTACCTAATGAGTCAATTAGAATAGCTACTTCATCTTTCTTACTAATATTACTTACTTGTTTAATAATATCGAATTTAAGTTCCTCAATATTCATAATTGGAGAATGAACAACTCTATCCTTATCAATATCTGATGCAGCAAAATATTCTTCTGGTGTTCCAAATTCATTATCATATACTAATCCAACAGAATTATCATTGTCGGATAGAAATCCATTTAACATGGTTAATGCTATTTTAGATTTAAAATGTTTACTTGGCCCGGCAATAATAGTTACGCCTGAGAATATACCACCATCAACACTTCCAGTTAATGCTAAATTTAGAATAGGAATTTTAGTATCATAAAACTTCTTGGGAAGAAATACATCACTCTTACTTAGAATTTCAGTATCTTTAAGAGTTGTATTTTTCATTAGTTTTTCTATTAATGGGTTTGCCATAATTTATCCTTTAGTTAAAAAATTCAGCTAATGTATTGATAGGTGGTTTATATTCCCAATTCCAACCAACTACGTCCAGAATGTGTTGAATAGGAGCTATCAATGTTTTTTCAAATTGTAGTTTATAGTCTATGAATTCATGAATATTTAATTCCTCTGGAAGAACGTCACTGAAACCAATAACATTCTCATGAATCGTATTTGGGACCTTTAAGTATATAAATTTAATCTTATCGCCAGAAAATATACTCTGATATTTTTTATCAAGATTGTTTTTCTTTAGATGATAATTATATAAAATTGATCCTCTTACATGAATTGGAGTGCCTTTCTCATATAGACCACTACTAGATATGTAGTTTTCTATGCCATTGACTCCGCGCGGAAATGCCACATCTTCGGGTGGTAATGTATTAAATTTTTTGTAACATTCCTGCAAATAATCCTGAATATCTTTCTCATTTTTATTCAGAATAATTTTAATAGAATCCTTAATCATACTTCTACAAACCATAGGAGTTGATGATTTAACAGCCTCAATTCCCATAATTTTTAGAGTAGGTTCAGAATATCTAACTCCCTCGCTATCCAATACTTGAAGAACATATTTCTTCTTCGCTACCCACAATCCCTTATCGGCAATTACTTCACGCTTCATACGCATCTTCTGTGAATATACATTTAAATATTCCCCTAGATTGTCATATGATTGCTTGATAATTTCCTCTAATTTATCACGACATAACTTATCCAAATAATCTAATTTTGACATGGAAGTATCTTTATAATATACGTCAAGATAAGGTTCGATATTGATAACAACAGAATCAGTATCAGATGCAATAATATAATCTACATTTTCAGTATTCAGTTCTTTATTGAGATATATGTTAATGTCATTCTCTACCCATCTAATTGCTACTTGACCAGATAGAGTGATAGCTTCGGCATTGATGATCTTGAAGTATCTAAAATACTGATTTCCAATTGCACCATATGCAGAATTTAGAAGAATTTTCTTAGACATCTGAATATTATTAAATCGTGAGATATCATTCTTAGCATTGATATCGCCAGTTTTTTCATATTCTTTCTTTGCCTCAATCATTTTCTTCTTATATAATACCCGATCATTATACATTTTCTCCATTAAGTCATAGAAAATGCCCTGATCTTTAATATAAGCCGCACCATTAGCCGTGATTGTCAGATTTAATCGTTTCAGAAATGATAGATCATACTCCTTACGTAGAATACCATCAACATTTACTTCTGATGCAATTCTTAGTAACGTTTTTAAATCTTCAAGATCATTGTCTGTATTTGGATTATCTGACATTTCAATTTCATTAATCTTAGTTAGAATATCTAATTTATCAACTAACGTTTCAGGTCCAATATTTGCCTGCATAATTAAATGTGGATATAGAGAATCCAGGTCAAATGTCAATACATGTTCATATTTCCCAATTTGTGGTTCCTTAACATAGGCACCAGCATATTGATGGGTTTTATTTACATGTTCCTTGGGAGGAATAATAATATTTCTATCATAGAGATAAGTATTAATTACTTGATCCCATACATTAACCGGAGAAAATGTATCTGATAAATTGACATTGGTTTCAAATGCCATAGTGATAACTAAATCTAACAGTTTTTCTTTATCGTTCATTCTCACTATTAGATGAGTATCTTTGATATTATAATCACAAAATAATTGAAAATTACTTTTATATAATTCAGACAAATCTTTATATTGAGAATAGTCTAATTTTTTCTCTCCCAATACTACATTTGCGATATGATCTAGTTTATATGTTTCCTGCATAGGGTATGAATATGCGAATTTCTTGAATACCTTCATGAAGTCTAATTGTTGAATTCCAACGATATTGTATGTTTGTTGGACTTTACCGTTATAGATTTCTTCTCTTTCATGAATGATATTCCAGGGAGATAAACTCTTGGCAACTTCCCATGATAGAATATTTGTAATTCTATTAATGAGATAGGGAATATCATAGAAATCAGTATTCCAACCTGTAATAATATCTGGAATATCGAGGCGCCAATGTTCCAGAAACTTGATGATTAAATCAGTTTCACTATTACATTTTACATACTTTATCTTAATACCATCAACTATACTTTTTGCTGGATCATAGTCGCCTAATCCCCAGCACATATAGTTTTCATTTTTACTACTTTTATATGAAATGGTAATAATAGGTTGTTTAGCTTCCTTAGCTGATGAGTAACCATTCTCACCCTTGGCAACCTCGATATCAAAAAATCCAATATTAAAATGATTAATATCAAACTCAATATTGGAATATTTTCTCATATCCGTCATAAATTGATATATGTAATCTTGCATACCATATATCTTGAAGTTATTCACTTCTTTATATTTTTTAGTGAATTCCCGTGCTTCTTTTATAGATTCAAATTTCTTTGGTGCTAAATCTATGTAATCTAACGATCTGAATTTAGATTTTGGTTTGTTTGTTTCTAGAAATAGCGTAGGTTTAAATTTGATATTTTCCTTAATACGCTTACCATCTTTATACCCACGAAATAAAATGTCGTCATAGTGTAAGTCTACTGAACTATAAAAAAACGTCATATTTTCTCCCGTATATTATCCACTTCCCATACTAAAATCTTGCACAGGATCATTATTTTTCTTTTTCTCGGATACGTCAATAACAATTGGAATATTTGCTTCACTTTTACCTAAATCATTCTTCAATTCAAGTAAAAGTTCTGGTCCTTTATTATTAGACTTAGTATCGGTATATTCAAGATATACATTTGAATTTTTTAAATGATGAAGAAATTCGTTATACAAACGTTCTCTATCTGCTAGGCCAATACTACCACCATTGATCAGTTTTGTCAATGCTAATACATCGCCTTTATCTGCTGGGACGGAACATCCTCTCATTTCCCAATACCAAATAGCACTTAGAACTGCTCCATGTGGAGATAATAGGTAATTTGGATTAGTTACTACGTCAATGCCACAGTAATCAGCAAATCTTTGGTAATTATCTTTTCCTGTTAATTGAATTAGTCCGCGCCCGCGATAATTATAACCATCACCAGAATTCTCATTACCATTACCCATTCTATTTGCATAAACTCGATTAGCAATTTTAATGGGCTGCCTATGATATTCGCCGGCATAGATTTTAGTAAAATATTTTGGGAATACAATTAATAGTCTATCAGAAGAATAATTTAGATTTTCTTCGACTACACTAAATCCCATGGATTCGTGGCCAACTTGGGATAAAAATCCTGCTAGTTTCCTATCAGTATTAATTCCATATGAAAATACATTATTTAGGTCAGTTTCATATTGGTCAATTTTAGATGTTTCAGTTCGTGGAAATACTGTTTTAATAATATCGGTAATTTTACTCATAGCTTTCTACTCCATTGTCTGAGAATAAAGATTCCAGCTAAAATTATCTTTTAGAATTGTCTCATTAATAATTACAATAACGGAATTATCCAATAATTTTGGTTTAATATATTCTGGATTATAGAATAAATTATGAAATGGTTCCTTACCGTCCTTAGTTGAATTATCATATTCTGTTTTGATAGTTTTAATCAATCTATCAATGGCAATACCCAATGTATTTCCCTGTACGCCAATATCATAATCTAGACATTCTCCAAGCCATACTCCATTAGTATTATAATAGAAGACTAGAGTGATGTCATTACTTTTCTCGTCTTTAAGAGAGAAAAACTGAAGAATTTTTTTAAGCATGTATTATCCTTTTTTAATTAATCTATTAAATTCCATTAGAAATTGAGTTTTTGCCTGTAATGGATTCCAGCCATGAATTTTCACACCTAATGCTTTAGGTTTAATTTGCCATTCTCTATCTGGTTTGCCCATTAGACAAATCATTTCATCACCACATATATTAAAATCTACATCCTTAACATTATGTGGTTCCTCTAAATCTAAATTATATTTCCGACATACCGCATCCATTAATTTACGTTCCATTTCTTTCCAGCCTGGAATATACTTCTTCAATGGGCTAGGGATATCGGCGGAATATGCCTCTGTAGCGTCGTGTAGAAGCCCCCAGAGAGCGTTTTTAGGATGGACATGCTGAGATACGATGACTGAATGTTCTGCCACTGAGTAGAAACGTTCAACGTGCCCTGCGTATCGGCAGGTCATACTTAGTGAATGTGCAATGTCAATAATATCAATTTCCTCTGGGCGAGGGTCTAGAGGATAAAAACATTTACCTGTATAAGTTTGAATCCAGTCGCCAATTCTATTATTATCATTATTATTCATTCTATAATTCCTTTTTGATTTGGTTCATTACTATTAGTGCATTTATATTCATGATTATGATGATGTGGACAACGTTTATTCCCGCATATTTCACATGCATATCTGAAATATTGATACATGTTCTCTATGTTGTCAAGGGAAATTTCTTTAAATTTATTTTTATCATAACAAGTCTGGCAACCACAGAAATCCATAATCATAAATACTTCATTTTAGAATTTTACAATACCATGTAGATTTGGTGGAGAATAATTTGGTCCTTTTAGAATCTTACCGTCTTCTCTCTTAATAGCTTTACCATTTTCATCCAATTTACTCATGTTTGATCGCTGAACTTCATCAAAACATGCATCTAGATCAATACCATAGGCATGACCGGCGCCATATATGACATATAATAAATCAGTTAGTGCATCGGCAATCTCAATCAAATTTTCCTGTGAATCGTTAATAAACTCAGATTCACTTGATAATTCGCCGTTATCATTCGTTTCCTCTAACTCTTCTTGTTTCTTCATAGCAACATCTAATTCATCAAGTTCTTCTTCAATTAGATCAAAACGTAATTGACGGATTTTTTCCATGGGAAACCTTGCAGTGGTATGAACGTCCTGCTCATACGCCTTCATAAATTCACCAACTTTTTGAAAATTTGTTTTGTTCATAATAATTTATTTCCCTATTGTATATTTTGAAACTAAATTCCAGGAGGATTTTTCACCAAATGGAAGAATTTTAATATTTTTGATAATCTCTTTATCAATATCCTCTTTATAGTTATCTTTATCTACTGAGATAAGTTTCCAGTCATGTAGTAATTTTACAATATAATTACGTCTATCATAGTCACTAATTTCAATATCTGAAAATTTCTTATCGAGGATAAATAATTCTTTAAAATGAAGAATTCCATACATGCCACGTTTATGTAGAATGTGGCAGGATTGATATAAAGTTTTATTTTTATTTGAGGCAATACCAATTCTGGTTAGAGTTTCTTTAATTTTTAGAAAATCATTGTCATTGATTTTAATTTCAATGCCGTTTCTACTAAAGACCCTATCATACTCATCACTATTCATTGTTTTCACTTTCATCCTTTTTACTATAACGTTGTTCAATTTGTTTAAATTGTTTTTTCGATAACAATTTATTTATGGTTGATGCACGACGAAGATTGACGTTATATGCTCTCGATATGAGACTTAATTTATCGAATACATCCTCGGATTTAGCTGGCCATTTGGTCCACCTATTCTTTTTTCTAATGACATTCATATAATATTCATACTGATATTTACGTGGTATTTTATTATTTAAATTCATTTCATTACTATAGAGAATAGTATCTAAGTATAATGAAAATCCTTTATTTACGATGAATGCATTATATTCAAGTAATAGTTTTTCAGTTGTGGCTTTACTGGTATCTTTCCCCGATGATATATTCTTAATTACATCAAATACATTCGTTTCCTTATCAACCGTATTTTTATTATCCACTGAGTTTTGTGTCATTGTTCATTATCTTTTTTGGTTTTGGTTTATTTGGAAAAATTGGATCGGATGTTATTTTAATTGAGCATTTCTTACATACTGTATAATTATTGATATTAATGATTTTATTTTCCTCCGTTACATCAATGAGAGTTACCATTGTGCAAAAATATTTGTATAATGGAATATCTTCCTCACATGAAAAACATACTCTGTTTTCCTTTGATTTCTTAATTGGAGAAAGAGATAATAACCTTTCTCCATTAACTTTCATGTATTCTTCAAAGTCCATTATTTATACTCAATAGTCATTAGTTCGGTTAAGCACGCGGCAAGATTAATTTCCTGGGACGCAACAAATGCTGATTGATATTGATATTTACCAATAATTAAAATAGCATCTGGAATTGAGTCTTTCATGCAATGGGATAATAGCAGTTCATATAAGCTATTATATACATTGATACCTAAATTACTGTATAGCTTGCCAGTATAGTTTCTAATTTCAGTAAAATTCTTGGCCTTTAAAAATGATACTAATGAGGTAACGTCTAGATCGTTTTCCAGAAGTGAATCTAATGTAATATCACCATTAATTGATAGGCCCTGTAGTTTATTGAGAATTCTGCGAAAATCTGGAAAATGTTCCTGAATAATACTTGTCAATGCATTCTTATCGTATTTTACACTTTTCTGATCAAGAATATATCTACATTTTTTATAGAATTCCATGGCAATATCAGGAATTTCTTTATTCTTGAATTTAAATTCAATTACATGACACCGACTATGTAAAGGTTCAATAATTTTATTGAACATATTACAAGTGAGAATGAACCCACAATTGTTTTTATGTTCATCCATAAAGTTTCTTAGAGCGGGCTGAGTAGAATTATGATTTAGATAGTCAGCTTCGTCTAGAATAACAAATTTACGTTTATCCTTAAATGATACCGTAGATGCGAAATTCTTAATCTCGTTTCGTAGAGTATCAATGCCGCCATCCATACTACCATTGATCATGATATAGTCAACATCAAGTTGTTCAACAATCGCCTTCGCTACAGTTGTTTTACCGATTCCTGGGGTTCCTGTGAAAATGAGATTTGGGAAATCTTCACTTGATACGATATTTTTAAGTAAATCCTTGATCCTAGCTGGTAGAATACAATCATCAATAACTCTGGGGCGATATTTTTCTTCCCAGATAAAACTCTCTATGCTCATATTATTCTTCTCCATTATATAATTATTGTTATTCTGCGTTAGCCGGTGCTACCCAATAAACTATTGCTTTATCATCACTCTCAAATTGTAGTAATTTAGAAGTTGGAATAGTTGTCACGTAGTTTCTTTTAATTAATTTGAGGTTGTCAATATTAAAGACCCGCCTAAAATTAGTAGTAATCTCATCATTAATATTTTTAGTTCCGATTATATAACTACTGGATGTTTTATCTTTATAATTCCCGGCGATAATATTGATTTCTCCGGTATCACTATCACCTTCAATAGTAACATCCTTTGATTTTAGAATACTGCAAGCCTTTAGAATATTGTCAAAATCTGAGGAACTAAAATAGAATTGTGTGATAACGTCATTAGGAGAAATATCAATTCTCTTATATGGTGAACTGATAATACTATCTACATTAGTAAATGTATATTTTACGGTTTTGTTGTCATCTTTCAGAATAACTTGATTTTTAGTAAACTCGGCTTTAGGTTCATTCAGAATTGATAGAATTCCTAGAAATTCATTTAAATCATAGATTGCAAATTCAACGGGAATTTCTACATTAACCTTGGCCATTGAAACAATGTTCAATTCCTTTGATCGAGTAGAAACTATATTTCCAGGTTTAAATAGTATTGAGGAATTAATAATACTGTAATTCCTCAATACTTCAATTAGATTATTCGTAAATTGCATAATATAGACTCCAGTTATTAGTTATAATTAAGTAGTAATCTTTTTATTCTTTTTTAGTTGATTAACATCGGCAGTTGCGCTTGCTCCTAATTGTGCAAGGTCTGCAAGTGTTCCCCCGAATATGTATGATCCTACATGCTGCAATGCCATCCAGGGACATAGCCATACTTTACCGCCCATCTTTCTCACATTCTGACAAAAGAAATAATCTTCTGATAGATATCTTTTTGTCTCTGGTTCAATGATACAATCAAAATATGCAACAATTTCTCTGCTGCCATCGAATGCATCCGTGCGAACATGATCGGGCTTATAACTATACTGTGGATACGCCTCTTTGTAAAGGTCAAAAGTTTTACGACGAATCATCATAAATCCAGTTCCGGTTTCCAGAACTTCGGCAGGTTCATTAATTTGAATATGAGTAGTATTGCTGGCAGGATTAAAGACATAATCTCCAACATATTTATTTAAATTCTCTGGATCGTCATCGGCAAATCCCTTATCGACTGCCATCTTAATTTTTTCCCAGCTAATACAATTAGCAATAAAAACTGTATTATATAGGAAATTGTGATTATTCTCTACACCAATATCATATTGATCACTATCATAGTCAATTTTCTCTACAGATTCAATTTTAGTAGCAGCAAATTCTAATCTATCATTATTTAATGGAATGAATTCACTATTTCTATATTTTTCTGGAAGTTTATATTGCATATATTCTGGAATATGTTTTGATATAATTTGAAAAAATTTATCAGCATCATCATTAACAAATCTTAGTCTTTTATATGTTCTTTTAGTATCGTCATTGGCTGTAGGTTGCATTTCGTCAATACGAATATTAAATCCATAGGTATTTTTAAAATATTCGACAAGAAGTAATTGATCATCATCAGAAAATCCCTGAGTATTTAATTCACAATAATGTGCAGTATCGCCAGACTTCTTTAAACAACCATCATCCATATACCAAAATGCTAAGGCAATATCATTGATGTATGGGATTATGTTCTTTACAGTTTTCTTATTATTTTCAAAAAATAATTCTCTGGCATATTTTGTTTGTCCATTGACTATAGACGAAAGTTGAAAAATTTGTGAAGTAGAATATCCAACTGATTTATATTCTCTAATAGTTCCACCAAAAAGATTTCTTTTATATTCTAGATATTCTTTTTGTTTTTCTCCATGGCTACATGATAATCTATTATCCCTACCGGATATATGGCTATCTCCCATCAATGTTCCAATTAACGAAGAAACGACATCTGTATTATATAAAGCCTGTGATCTTACGTTTTCTGGATTTAAAGATGTGTATTTCCCGACCATTTCATCAACTTTTTTAAATTGAATAGTTGGCCTAAATAAATCTTCAACATATGAAATTTCATGATCATAAGTCATAATCAATTTTTTAGCTTTAGTTGGATGTTTTGATAATTTAACTTCAACCCATTTATTATTATTAGGATTTACATGATGTTCTAAAATATTATTCCAGGCAGTTTTACCATTTTCATCAATGGTTAATACTTTTCCATTATATTTGTTATCAACAATCCATTTAATTCTTTTGTAACCGTCCTCAGTTAAAATTTTGGCATTTTTATGAATTGATTTTTTTGGATACGGACCGGCTAATACATCATATGGTGATTCATCAGACATCATGGCAAGCATAGCAATAACATCATTAGCATTGAAACCAATATCGGCGTCAACGAATAGAAAATGAGTAGAATCACTACGTAGAAATTCATCTACACAATAATTTCTTGCGCGGGGAATTAATGATTCGTTGAATAAAGAGTAGAATTTCATTTCTATTCCATATTTCATACAAACTGCTGTTAGATCAGATATTGACCTATTATAGATACCAGCACACATGCCCCCATACATTGGCGTGCTAAGAAATAATTTCTTTTTTTGTAGTTCTTCGTGGGTAATTTTAATTTCCATTTAGGTTTCCTTAGAATAATTTTCTCTTGTTATAAATTTGCCGGTCACATCATGGTTCATAATACGACCAACGGCCCAGTTTTCACCTAAAAATTTATTTAAATCTTCGGGTTTAATTCTTTTATGTTTTCCATCTTTATTGATCCATAGTCTATTATTACAACTGTCTCGATTTTTATAATAAGTAGATTTAAATTCTGGATCAATATTATTCATGGCTATTTTAGTATTTTTCTTTATTAGTGCTAGTTGTTCATCGGAATATCTATTGGTAACTCCTTTAAATATACTTTTCTGAACTCCAATTTTACCTTTGTTCCATGGTGCAGAACCTTTTTTCCTTATAAAATCATCTAAACCGCCAGGATTTCGCTGATTGAGGAATCGTTTATCCCTAACTATGTTCATTCTTTTAATAACTTTAATTTCCCAAAGTCTAGTAGAAATTTTATCATTAAATTTTTTACGGATTTGAATTACATTAGGTTCGCCATGATTTTCTCTAATATTTTTAACTAATTTAGATGAAGTGAAATATTTCTTCCATAAATCACTTGGATTACACCCGGCGGCATATCTACATCCATAATACCAAAGGTCTAAATTCGACCAACCTATCAGATATGTATATGGTATAGTTTCTTCATTTTCAATATTTGTATAAATTTTATTAACTCCACTTTCACTTAATTATTTCATATTATTTGATTGATATTTTCTTGAGACTTGATTTTCCATATTGACAGGAGTTAACTCTACTGTATATCATAGTCTGCAATATTATATATGAATTCAAATGAACATAATGAGGGAAAAATATGAGTTTTATTACAACAAATGATGATGCAATGGGAAATTCTAATTTTAAGAGAAATGAATTAGATTATTATCCCACACCAAAATGGGTTACTGTTGCCGTAATGGATACTTTACTTAAACATAATCATATTAATCATAATTATTCCATATGGGAACCTGCCTGTGGTGAAGGACATATGGTAAAGGTATTAGAGGAATATCCTAATCAAGTATTCTACTCTGATATTAAAGATTATGGATATGGACGAGATTTTATTATTGGAAATTTCTTATTAGACCAAGGTAAAAATGGCGAATCGTCCTTTTTAAATAAAACCTTTACATCAATTATTACTAATCCCCCATATGGTGATGATGCAGAGAAATTTATTGAACATGCATTAAAAATTTCCAACAAATTAATTGGTGTTTGTGCATTTCTATTACGTAATGAATATGATTGTTCCAAGGGTCGGGCACATCTTTTTAATCAATATCCATTTGCTCGTAAATTAGTTCTGACAAGCCGACCAAGATGGATTGAGGGATCAACCGGCGCACCACGACATAATTATGCATGGTATATTTGGGATTACAAATATATAAATAAGTCACCAGTTATTGAATATTATATTAAACCTAAAGATCAGACATAAATCATAGAAAGTTGGTATTTAGGTGTTGACATGGATGTATGATCTGAGTATAATGCGTCCATAGAATAAAGGAATGAAGAACCTATGAAAATTGGCTTGGACTAAAGAATCGAGAGAAAAGGCTATATTGGCTAAACGATTAAGTGGATATAGTAACCAATTTTCAAAAGCTAAGGCTTTAAATCTCGATATACCAACAGCATATAATAAAAATAAGCCTGGAACTTTTAAGGGAAAGAAACACTCCCAAGAGAGTAAGGATAAAATAAGAGAAAAAGCACTATTGTCAGATCATAGAAGATTAAAGAAGAAAATGATCGAATATAATGGAATATTGTTAGATTCGACTTGGGAATTAATTTTAGCAAAAAGACTAGATAGTTTAAATGTTAAATGGATAAGACCTAAGCCAATAAAATGGAAAGATAGTGATGGCGTATTTCATAATTATTTTCCAGATTTTTATCTAGAAAAATATGATTTATATATTGACACTAAAAATCCATATGCATGTATAGTTCAAGCAGATAAGATAGTGATACTGAAAAATCTCTTGACAAACCTTCTAATCTTGGATAATATCAGAGATATAGAGACATATAACCCAGACGTAACCGAGGTAGACTTCTAATCTATTAAACGTAAATGGAGTTGAAAATGGGGGTTCGAGTCCCTCCGTCTGGGCCAATTTAAAGGAAATAATATGAATAAAAAATTTGAACATAAAGGATATTCTTTTTCAATTGATGAAGAACTTGAAAAAGAATTAAATGAAAAATTTTATATAGATGCGAGTAAAGAAATTAAACATGCTATTGATATTGATATTTTGACGAATATTAATACAAAAAATAAAATGGAAAATGAAAATAATCATGAAAATCAAATCTTTAATTGTAGGATCATTTCTATTATTGAGTAGTCTTTCGTATGCTGCTCCACCAGAAAATGCTGATCCGGCATTGGGACCATTTTTCAAGTCATTAGAAATTCCGGGGACAAACGTATCATGTTGTGATATGTCAGATTGCCGCCCGGTTGAAGTTAGAATTAATAATAACAAATTAGAGATTTTTACTAATTCTAAGACATTTTCAGATGGAACAAATGAATGGGTGATTGTTCCAGAGGGTAGAGTTTTAAGCCCAAGAGTAAATCCCGTTGGAGAACCAATAGCTTGTTGGACTAAGGCAATAGGTGTTATTTGTTTTCTAAATGGATCAGGCGTATAATAATCAATTTTATAAAGGAAATATATTATGGATAAATTAGAACAACATATCGTGCTTATTCGTGATCATAGTATGTCTATGCTATCTCTCGCACCAGCAGCAATGAAAGATTTCAATTCACTAATTGATACAATTCGGGAATCGGCAAAAGCTAATAATGTAGATACTACAGTATCAATCATTGAATGTGGTTCCCCATCTACTGATAGGGTAGATGCACTGTATAGTCCATTTCCGAATACCGGGCGGCGTTCTTATACCGAAAACTTTTTAGTTAATGTAGTTACAAAATGTGAAAACATTAATTTCGTATTTAAAATGCTAAATTATAAAACTCCTGGTTCATCGACTCCACTACTAGATTCAGTAGGTAAGGGTATTGAACTAGGTAAGAAAATTCGTGAGAGTAATAAGAATATTCCAGTTCTGGTTATGACTATTACTGATGGTGGAGAAAATTCATCTTCTAATTGGAATAAGTATTCTATTGCTAATGAATTTAAAGAATTAGCAAAGACTGATATGTGGACGTTTGCTTTCCGTTGTCCAAAAGGATATTCTCGTCATCTACATTCACTAGGTATTAGTGCTGGTAATATCATTGAATGGGATCAAACTGAAAAAGGTATGCAAGAATCTACTGCATATACTGAAAGTGCCGTTCGTAATTATTATAATGATCGGACTGACATTGGTGCAACATCAACACAAAAATTCTTCGTTGATACTTCTAAACTGAACACATCAACAGTAAAGCGGAAACTTACTCCAAATCCATATAATTCATATAAAGTATTTAATGTTGCGAATGTGTGTGATATTAAGACCTTCGTAAATGACACTTATGGATATTATCAAATTGGTGATTGGTATTATCAGCTAACTAAGACTGAAACTCTACAGTCATCCAAGATGATTATTATTCGTGATCGTAAAAATGGTGAAATGTATACTGGACTCGATGCTCGTGATCTGCTAGGATTACCAGAAGTTGGGCAGGTTAAAATCGTTCCAATCAATACTACGAAATATGACGTATTTGTTCAGTCTCTATCGGTAAATCGGAAGCTGATGCCAAATACTCAAATTATTAAATATACACGACCATAAGGAATTAAACAATGTCAGAAAAATTTATCGTTTACCTAAACGCATCCCATATAGAACCCAATAAATGGGATAAATATCAGTATGATACTACAGAAAAATCATGAAATTTCTTGGTTCTGTAAATGTATTAGTTATTATTGATAATACACAATCAACTAAAATTCTAGGACTATAAATAGAAAATAACTTAGGATAATGTAATGTCGAATCTTGAACAAGCTATTAATCTATTGTTTCCAAATTCTGGACCACGGGCACGAGACGTGAAATTTTCTTACGAATCTGGTGCCACTGTAGAAAATATGGCACAACAGATTATAGTTTGTTATGAGAGTATGCAAGATGATACTAAAACTATACACAATATAGATAATTTAGTTTAATCAAGTAACTTAGGATGCCAGAAATAGTTATGGGTCAGACTGCAAATCTGAATTAATGCGGATGCAAGTTCCGCTCCTAAGTCCAATTTCTATCGTTATTTACTGCACAGTAAATATTTTAAATTTATTCCATTTATAGAAGGTAAGGAAAGATTATATAAAAGAGTAATTTACTTTTATATAATGGGTGCTTGATCAATACCTAAACGGAGAATGGGCAGATATTACGTTAACATCAGATACCTCACCGGCCAAGCTATAGATGGAATAAATTTAAGACAATATAGGAATCAATGATATGACAATTTTTAGATTTCTTGTAGTGAATAGGAATAACAATCTTTTGAATAAATTTACCAATTCAAAGGCAGTAGGAATATTTCTATGGGGTAAAAATGTAGATGACTATATCATCATTAAGAATGATTCTGATGGTGTAAGAGTTGTAAATTTAAATGATTTGAATAGTCCAGTCAAAAAAGGGCAGTAGTTTAAATGGTTAAAACGTCGGACTGTGATTCCGAAGAGTGTCGGTTCGAGTCCGACCGCACCTGACATAAATAATTATAGTATATTAGTTTATTGGATAAAACACCGTATCATACGGTGAAGTTGGTTCGATTCCAACATATGCTTCCAATAAGGGATGGTATACCACTAAAGACGTGGCCTGGACTGTAAATCCAGTGTTCGATTGAACTGATAAGGAGCGTTACCTTGACATCCCACCAAATTTTTTATTATTGATTACTATATAAGATACAATAATCCCGGCTAGCTCAATGGTAGAGCACTTGACTGTGGGACCAAGCGTAGAATGCAGTTGGGTAGAATATACCCAGCAATGCCGTGCGATACGGCTAGGTCCAAGATTAATCAGGTGGTTGTAGGTTCGAGTCCTGCGCTGGGAGCCATTTTTATTCTTCTAATCTTTTTCAATACTGTAACGTCAGATACACCTATTGTCTCAGCTATTTTTACTAATGACATAGTTTTATTCATTTCAATTAAATCATAATTGCTCCAATCTATTTTCTCTCGATTTGATCCAACACATGTTTGAGAACAAAATTTATATTGTGGAGGTTTTATTTTTCCACAATGTTTGCATGGAGTTCCTACATTTTCCATAAGTCTTTTATATTGGAAATATTCTTCATCGAATTTTGAATAATTTTCTGGTATTGTTGCACTTCCATCATGAATTTCTCTGTGGCAATTAGAACATAGTAATATACATTTTCGTAATTCCTCGGCAATAATATTCCAAGATTTAGGATTAGCTCTAACATCTCCTAGAGCATGTTCTTTCACTGATGGATCAATATGATGAAATTCTAATGCTGTAATAGATTTATTGTAATTACATATTGAACATTTCCCTCCCATGGATTCAACCATTCGTTTTTTAGTTTCATTTCTCCACTTTTTAACTGCATCTGAACTTTTACTCACTATGATCTCCATTAACAATGTCTGTTAATATTATATAGGGTTCGATGCTTTGATTTTCTTCTTGACATCATACATAAGATGGTCTATACTCCACAAACAATAGAATGTGGGTCTGTAGCTTAACTAGTTAAAGCCGTCACCTCATAAGTGATTTTATGTCAGTGCAAATCCGACCGGACCTACCAAATCTTTATCAATAAAGGAATTATATTATGACAACAGTAACATTACGTAAATCATCAGTTATTCAGCGGAATATTCAGGCCAAAATCAAGGAACTGAATAATACTATGGATTTTACTTCATGCAATATGGAAATTTGGAATACTAATCCAAATAAATTCGTTGATGATAATCGTAGGGTAGTCAAAGACAATATTGCTACCATCATTAAATTGCGTGAGGTATTACTTAAAATCCGCATTGATGTCGGTAAGACTAATAGTGCTGTTGGTATTAATGATTACCTAGCATCACGAGAATTAATTAAACATACTCTATCTAATCTAAATTCTCTCAGGAAATCTGTGCCACAATTAACACCAGAGGAATTGGAAAGTAAAATTCAATTCATCAAAAGTAGTGATACTACTTATAATAAAAATTCCGCAGTTCAAGTTAATCTGCTAACTAAGGAAGATATTGACTTTCTAGAGGAAAAGTATAACTATCTGAAAGATGATCTAGTAACAGTTGAAGATGAACTATTGCGCCTGAATATGACTAATAATATCATTATTGATGATTATGATTATAATTATTTAAAAGAATTACATCTGGTATAGTTTCTATACTGGTTGTGATACTACTATTATGATTATGATAGAAGTATAATTTAAAAAACCAGGACAGGCATTTAGCCAAAAATATATCTTGATCTTTTCTTACTCCATTCTAATTATATTAGAATTTGTCAGTTGATGAAAAGTTATGATTTTTTGTTGGTTGTTCTTTGTCAGTTGTCTATTGTTTTTTGTCCAAAATTATATTATATTGTATCATAATAGTAGTAACTACCATTGTTTAATTTACATATAGAGGAATTATATTATGCAAGTTTGGGATAACGTAAAACGTATTGATGATGAAGCTGAACGTGTAGCTAAATTTATTTTCACCAAGGATAATGCAGTAGCAGAGGCGGTATTATATCGCTATCCCACATATGAGGAACGAACGGTAATCTGTTGTTCTACTCAATCTGGTTGTCCTGTTGGTTGCCGTTTCTGTGGTGCAGGTGACTATTTCGTTCGTTCCCTGACAACCGAAGAAATTGTTAATCAGGTATCATATCTATTAGATGAAACCGGCTGCAATCCAGCTTCAATTGGTCGTCTACAAATTATGTTTATGTCAATGGGTGAACCATTACTAAATCTTAAAAATCTAATTCCTGCATTACATATTTTATATAACATGTATCCTAATGCAGCATTATTAATTTCTACATCGGCTCCATGCATTTCAGAGGATGCTCGGAAGTCTCTTATTGAAGTATCGAAGGAAATTCCAACAATTGGACTGCAATTTTCAGTTCATGAATCCACAGATATTGAGCGGGATAAATTAATCCCATTCAAACAGAAATTGACATTAGATGAAATCGTAGATTTTGGAACAGAATGGTATTGCCAAACAGGTAGGAAACCATTTTTTAACTATTGTGCTCACGATAAAAATTCATCCGATGTCAATGCAGATGAAATTTATTTTAACTTTAATCCATTCGTATTCAATGCAACTGTATCTGTTGTATGCGAACGTAATGATGGTATGGCTGCAAGTAACCAGCATCAGCGAGATTTAGCTGTTGACTTCGCCGCCAAATTAGTAGAACGTGGCTATGATGTTCGTGTATTTGATCCCGCCGGCCAGGATACTATTGGTGGTGGTTGTGGACAACTGCATTATGTTCAACAGTGGTTTAAGGATAATCCACATAAAACTAAACATTCTATTGGATATGGCAAAGATGTTGTTCATGCACCAAGGGAATTGGAATTAGCATAAACTATATACTATTATAATGCGGTTATTTCGGCCGAAGGGTGGTCACTAGGCTTCCAACCTAGCCTTTAATTAGACGGAGTTCGATTCTCCATAACCGCTTATTTTCCTATTTCATAAAATTTGAATAAAGGGTGTTGCCATGAGTTCACATATGAGTGTATACTTAATGTATGGCTTTATGATGAGAGGATAAAATGAATATTTTTTATGTACATAGTGATCCATGGATTTCGGCTGTATCATTAGTCGATAAGCATATAATAAAAATGATTTTAGAGTCAGCCCAGATGTTATCAACATCCCATAGAGTTATTGATAATGTAGATAATGATGTATTATATAAGGCTACTCATGTAAATCATCCATCTAATAAATGGATTCGTGAAAGTAAGTCTAATTATAATTGGTTATATAATCATTTCTGTTATCTGGGAATGGAATATAAATTTCGGTATGGTAAAGTCCATAAATCTATTTCTAGGTTATCCGACGTTCTAAGATTTGCTCCTAAGAATTTAGAGGATGTAGGATTAACTAAAATGCCCTGCGCTATGCCCCAGGAATATATTATTTCCGATGATTCTATTGTCAATTATCGTAATTATTATAATCATGGCAAGAAGCATATTCATAAATGGACTAAACGTCCCCAACCGGAATGGATTTTAACATAATGTATTATATTAAGTTGAAGTTTAAAAGCACATTCGTATTATTTGAGGTAGAACGTAATATAACAAAATTTAAACGGCGATTAGCTAAATTCCAAGAGGGTAATGAACTAATCGAAAATGATATTATGAAATATGAATTATTTAGAAATTTTATCGTTGAGTCTCAGCAGGAATATATTCAATTAAGTTTCGAGACATATTGTAAGCTGATGGAGTGAATATATACATCTTTAAAACATAAGGATTATTAATATGGTTCCTCCCGGCGGAAAGCATCTATTAGTTGATTATTGGGGCATTCTAGAAGATTTGCTAGATGATGAAGAACGAATTAAGCAAATATTAATTGATGGTGCTATTCTGGGCGGTGCAACTATTCTATCATCACATATGCATCATTTTGGGGAGAATTATGGAGTTAGTGGGGTAATAGTGCTTGCAGAAAGTCATGTTTCATGGCATTCTTGGAAAGTGGAAAATTACTGTGCCATAGACATCTTCATGTGTGGTAATTGTGATCCTGAAAAAACAGAAGAATATTATAGAGATACGTTTCAACCATTGCAGAGTAAAGTTAAAATGCACATTAGAGGGAATTTTTGATTATGAGTGATAGTGATAATAAGTATTGGGGATATCATGGCATTTTCGATTGTTATAAAGGTGATATTTTATTAATTACATCACCAGAAAACATTAAGAATTTTATTGTTGATCTGGTGGAAACTATTGATATGGTTGCATATGGTGAACCTATTATTGAGCATTTTGCAACACATGATCCTGAGAAGGCTGGATATTCATTGGTTCAATTGATTGAGACTTCCTCAATCACTGGCCATTTCGTGGATAAGACTGGTGAATTTTATATTGATGTATTCTCATGCAAGCCATATGATATTCAATTAGTTAGAAATTGTATTCAGGAATATTTCAATCCAGAATCTATTAGTGCAATTACATTAAATAGACAGGCTAATTTTCTAGTTCAAGATAATTGGTAATATTGGACTATATAAAATAGAACCTTGATTTCAACAAGGCGTCATGTTAAACTATCAGGCGGGCGTTTGTCCCGCCTTTTTTATTGATAAGGAGAAGTATTTTGAAAAAGTTTGGAGCAATTACTTTGCTCATTATGGGGATGTTAACATTCAATAATGAGCAAGTGTATGCTACATCAACTAATTCTGGTGATAGTAATAAGTTAAATATCGTAAAGACATATAATGCCAAAGTATCCTGGTATAAACATGGTAGAAAAACTGCCAATGGTGAAAAATTTAATCCCAACAATTTCACGGTAGCACATAAGGACCTACCATTCGGAACCCTGGTTAAATTCACCCATCCTGCCACCGGGAAGACCATCATAGCCCGTGTAAATGATCGGGGACCCTATATCAAGGGTCGAGAGTTTGACGTGACTCTGGGCTGTGCTGTATACCTTGGCATTAAGGATGTTGGGGTAACTAAAATGAAGGTTGAAATTCTGAAATCTCAATAATAGGAGATATATTATGAGTGAAGTTTATACAAATGGGTTTAACGTCCATGACCATCTAAAGAATAATACATTAGAAGAATTGCAGGAAATTTCCACTAAGGATAGATTGAATTTTTCTGTGTGTCTTTTCAATCTGGACTATGATAACAATGTCGGAAATTGCGTTCGCACCGCTCATATTATGGGTGCAAAGAACGTTTATATTTTTGGTAAACATCGGTTTGATTCTAGGTCTACTGTTGGATGTAAAAATTATACAAATATTATTCGTCACACAATTCCAATTGATTTATCTGAGAATGATCTAAGAAAAGAATTTAATAAGATGATGGTTACTAATAAAATTGTTCCATTATTCATTGAAAAAACTGAGAATTCTATTTCCATTGACGAATTACCAAAATGGATGAATGATGATAATTTTGAATATTGGTATCATTATTGGGATGGATCACCTAATTTTACTTTAGTGTTTGGAAATGAAAATAAAGGTATCCCTGATAGTATTGGTAATAATTGCCATAGATTTCATATTCCACAATTAGGTGTAATTCGGTCCCTAAATGTTGCATCTGCTGCGGCTATTGCAATGTATGAAATGAATAAATACTTTAGTCAACATCAATAATAAGGATTAAATAATGCATATTTTAATTTACACTAAATCTGATTGTCCCTATTGCGTGAAGACCAAGCAATTTCTGCGAGATAAAAATTTAAATTATAATGAGAAAGTTATTGGTGTAGACATCACATCAGAAAAATTCACTAGAACAATTCAAGCTACTGTTCCAGCTATTTTTATTGATGATAATTTCATTGGTGGATATGATCAGTTAATGATGCTCAATACTGTGGCACCAGAAATATTAAATGGCTAATAAAATTATTGACTACTCTTTATTAAAGGGATATGCCTTAGCTATCTTCTATAAGAAAGATGGATCATATCGTAGAGTAGTTTGCACCACTAATTTAAAATTAATCCCAAGGGATAAATGGCCAAAAACCAATATCCCCTGGGATGATAATGTTAGAATTTTTGACTTAGATGAAAATAAATGGAAGTCTTTTAAGAAAATTAATTTTATTGGTTTAGTTGAATTACAGAAACGATAGGTTATTATACTTTCTCGAAATGATATCCCCAGAATATTTTCATTAATATTCTTTTCCATCGGGCAATATCATATCTCACAGTATAGAAAAATTCCTCATCTTTACCTAAAGGATAAATTTTCCATTTAATAGATTCTTGATCACGAGTAGTGTATAGTAATATATTTTTTGGTAAATCTAACTCATAAATATATTCCATACTCATATCAGTGATTTCATTATTTGCACTATTTTTATTATTACTATTCATCACTATTATCACCTTTTTTCTTTTCGATTATATTAGATTTTACTATTCTACAGAAAATCCATTCATTATAGTAATCTTCTTTCTCTAGGACTTTTCTAGAGAATTGTTCCCTGGCTTCATGATAGGTGGCCAGGGATTTTTTATGACATAAATGTAAAATTTGTCTACTAAAATTCTCCTTACCATATTCCTTAACATCTGCTAATAAAGATTTGGACGATCCATAGTATTTCTTCCAATCACTTTCTTTTTTCACGGTCTTCTTTAATTTTCTCGTTCCCTGCTTAACCCGAAGAATATTAACAAAGGTTTTCTTACCAATATACTTTTTATTGTTGATAGTATTAGTGATGATATAAACAAAACATAGACTATTCTTTATATCATCACTCGTAAAATTTTTATTTTTATACGTCCAGGGATTATCATAGTCCATAATTAATTATTCGTCTAAATCTTCATCTAAATCTTCATCATAGAAATCTTCATCCAAATCCTCACCACAATATGGGCAATAATTTACCGAATCTCCATCATTCCCTTCTTCATTAAGAAGAACACTAAATTCGGCATAACAATGATTACATGTAATATTCATGACTTCTCCTATTAAATTTTAAATACTAGAAAATCTTTCTCTAGTTTTCTTGATTCTACTGTGTCATATTTAGATAGTAGATTTCTCATTACCCATTCCCATTGATTTGAAATTTTTGTAATGTTATACCTAGTATCTGTATATGTCTTAACATAATTTAAATAATTATCTAATTTTTTCTCTTTGATTTGCATAATAGCAGAATGAAGGGACTGTAGAAAAATGTTTGCATGAATGCTATGGTCACTATCTCCCTGATACATGAGATTAAGCCCACCAGACGTGTCAGGAAGGGCCGCAAAGTTCGGATGGACACAAAGTAGCCCCGCGCTCATTGCCTCGATCAGCGCCCTACAGGAAGTCTCCTGCCATATGCACGGATATGCGAAGATATCTGACGTTGACAAATATTCTCGCACGGTTTCATATTGAGCAAATCCATGATAGGTAATATCTTTATGATCATTACATTTATCATAGAGCGCCTGAAAATGTTTATCAGAATCTTCCCAACCATAAATTTTAAAACTAGAAAATACATGCAGATGAATATCATCAGAAAAATGTTCTGCTAATTTTTCAAATACTGGAACAAGAATACCTAATCCTCTCTGGGGAGTTGATGTGTAAATAATATTTACTTTCTTGTTCATATGTAATGATTTGTCTAATGGTGTAATACCATTCTCAATTACAATGTCATTCTCACTATATGGAATGCCTAATTTTTCACGAAACATATTATATTGCCAATTACTGACATATACAATCTTGTGAAATTTACTTCTAAAATTATGATCCTTTAGTTTATTACATTCTGGATCATCTGGTAAATCATGAACCCAATAAATCCTAATCTTAGATTCATCTAATTCCCGAACCCGAGAACAAATAATTTGAAATTCAGATTGCAAATCCTGGGGCAGTAGCCTAGCTAGGTGGCGCTTTGCAAGTTCAGTGCCGCCATTAGCATTGATAGAAATTTCGTTTTCTTCAAACATAAGTGTCTAATACCTTTTCATAACTTAAAATTGGAATATCGCATTTTCGGAGGAAATTAATTCCTCCCTGGGATCGGTATGGATGTTTGTATATCACTTTACTTACCCCTGCTTGGTATATAGCCTTGGCACATTCAATACATGGTGAATGTGTAGTGAATAAAACCGAATTCTTTGAACTGTCATTTGACTGCGCCAGTTTCATGAGGCAATTCATTTCCGCGTGCATGACTTCCGGTTTAGTAACTAAATTACCATCAATTAATTCTTCACATGCATTATCCCAGCCACTTACAGTGCCATTATATCCAATACTAAGAATTCTATCATTATTTACTGCAATACAACCAACTTGTAATTTAATAGCTGAGGAAAGTTTTGATGTTTCCTCAGCTATATTCATAAAATATTTAATAAATTTTAACTTCATTATATTATCCTAAATCTTCAATATCCCTAATTCCTTTATATGAGGGATGGCGAGGTAAATCCTTCATTCCAACTGGAAAATAACGATAATTTAAAATGAGTTTGGAAACTTTATCTTTATTTTTCCAGAACCAATCTCTATCATCATCAGTAAATCCAGTTCCTAATCCAAATTCTAATCCAGAATGAATGTCCTGAACATGTAATACTCCCATTGTATCCATTGGAATTAAATCTGCCTGGGCGGATGATCTTGCTGTTCTGCCTAATTCATTTTCAAATGATGGATTGGCATTATGATATTTGCATTCCATTGAAATAATTCTCGCCTCAGAATCAACAAATCGTTTCAGTTTACCTAATTCACCTTGTTTAGCTGTAGATCGTCCATATTTATATTGTGTATATGGACTTCTTACCATTACACCTTCATAACCTAATTGAGTATAATAAATTTCAGTTTCAGTTAATTCTTCTATTGAATGGATTATTTTATTAGGAAGAATTGATACATTTGTCTTAATTTTTAGATTATCGTCATTATTAATGAAATACATTCTGTCTAAAAATTTATAATCTGTTAATTTAAAATTATCGAAAATATAAAATGTAGTATATTCTTCACCATCAAAAGACATTACATTTGATGTGGTTTTATTAAATACATTTGGGTCAGTAAGATTTCCTGTAATTAATTCTCCATCATATCCAATCAATTCTTTAAAATTGAATTTTTGTTGAACCATTCTATTTCTAATAGGTTTCAATGATCGTGATAATACTCCATCCTCCGTAATAGCTGCGCGAATGCCATCAATCTTTGGACTTACATATAGAAATCCATCTCTTTCCAGTAATTTTTCAAAAATCTCCAAATCACCACTATATGCAAGCATAGGTTTAAATGTCTTCATTATTTAATCTCCATAATATTATAATTTAAATTAACCAATCTAAAACTACTGGACCATTATAATCATTTTCAAAAATATACCAAAAATACTCACTATTATCAAAATTTATATTATCCATTCCATCTAGTTCCCATTTAGGTCTATTAGGGATTACTAAAATTTGTTTTAATTTTTTTAAATTATTAAACCAAATAGTTCGTTTTTGTGTGCCTATCCAAGAAGATTTTTGTAAAATGATAACCCTATCTGAGTATAATAATCCTTTTTCTACAAAATGACAAGCCAGACTAAAAGGAGGATTTGTTATAATAGAATTATATTTTTCTTGTATTTCTTCCAATAAAAAATCTCCAATTATACAATTGTTTTTACCTAAAATATTCAAAATTCCATTATTATTCCAATTATCGTATTCTTCGACTCTAATATCAATTATTTTATGTTTGTTGATATTAGATTTATTTTCTATAATATATTTAATCATTCTACCATCACCCGCTGACGGGTCCAATATTTTCCCAGAAAAGTATTCGGGGTAATTATCTATTAATTTTTTATAAACATATAGTGGACTTCTAAATACTTCATATTGTTTATGTTCTAATTTTAAATTAGATTTGATTGTTCTTTTATCTATTTTCATTATTATATTCCCATTTAGTATTTCCACAATCATAAATTTTCATATATCCATTTTCTTTCATTATCTGAAATTCAGTTAAATGTTTATTAGTTTCATTGGATATTTTATGTTTTTGAAATTGTGTTCTATGGTATCTTTTATTATTTTCTGTTGGTTTAAAATAATAATATGATACTGGTGTTATTCCTAAATCCACAAATCCAGATTTAGAATATCCTACACCATTACCCCATCTATTGCAACTATATGATATAATTTTATTATAATTTAAATTTTTCATTATCTTACTAAGGCCACCTACAACTGCACAATTTTTAGTGCAAAATCTCAATAATTCTAAATTATATTCTTTATTATATCTAGGAGAATTAAGTGTAGCTACAGCTACTAAATCATTTTCAAAATATAGTCCTTTATTAATTGAGCCAGTTTTGGATGACTGTATATGATATTTTTGAAGGAACAATTTAGCAGTTTCCTTATCTATATCTAATAATTTACATTTTCTGGCATATATTTTATTTAAATTTTTCTTAAATTGGTATAATAACCGATTTTTAACTATATCTGGTTTATTTAATATCTCATCCTCAAAAATAGTAATAAGTTTTATATTTTTACTTTTAGCTAATAAAAATTTATTTTGATGATAATTTTTATCTGTTCTACTCCCACTTAATAATTTATTATCAATACTATGCCAATATAGCCCACATAATTCAATTCCTATATTATATTCTGGACAATAAAAATCTATCTCAAATTCTTTTAGTGATTTTCTATCATTTTTAATATAATTAATTTCATTTAATTTCAACCAATCTTCGATAAAATTTTCTATTTGTGTTGAATTTTTACCAATTCTTTTTTCTATATTATGTCTACGTAAAGCTGAATATATTACAGTATCAGATACTCCAACTTCATTAGCAATAATTATTATTCCCTTTTTCTTCAATACATATTCATCGTATAAAAATTCATAACTAAGTAAATTATATTTTTCTTCGCCTATTATATTTCTACTTATTATATTGCCCAATTCCCCAGGAGAATATTTTTCTTCAATAGTTTTTCGTATTTTAGATTTTATTATATTCTTATCATCTTCACTTTTATTAAGATACGCCATTTTAATAGAATTTTTTGTTTTTGACGATATTTCATCATTTAGATATGCATTTTTAAATGATTTATTATACTTTGCTCTACAACTACATCCACAAAATTGTGCATATCCTCGGATAAAATTTCTTTCATAAAATTTAGTATCAGTTCCACATTCTAAGCATTTTCTATTTACATCTATAAAAATAGAATTATATAATTTTTCATTAAACGTTTTTCCATATTCATTTTGAGTTAATCTTACAATCCAAGAAACATATGAAAGATGTATTGGGCGTATACCATTATTATACGCCTCCTTTATAGTTTCTATATTCTGATCGGTATGATATAGTAAATATCTATAATTCATTTCTGTCCTTTATTCTATGTTCAAAGAAGTTCATACAAGTATATAGTATAAGGACAGTTTAGGTGAAAATATCCTTTATTTCCATACATCTCCCCACGATCCTTCTAAAGCACCTTTAGAATAATCTGTAATATTCGTTTCAAAGAAATTACCGTGGGTTTTTACATTGATCATATACTCTACCCAAGGCAAAGGATTTTTCTTAATTTTGAATATTCCTTTTAGTCCCAATGCAATTAATCTACGATCACAGATATAGCGAATATATTGTTTAACTTCATCTGCTGTCAAATTCTTCATTGGTCCCATCTTGAAGGCAAGATCAATGAAGTTATCTTCCAATTCAACAATTCTAGTCGCCATACTATAAATTTCAGATTTCAGTTTGTCTTTCCAAATATGTCTATTTTCCTCAATGTATGCACGGAACAATTTAATCATATTATCACAATGATGCGATTCGTCAACAATGCTCCAGACAATAATTTGTCCCATCCCCTTCATCATACCATTGCGCTGAAAATTAAGCAACATAACAAAACTGCTGAATAGCTGAACACCCTCGGTAAATGCTGAGAATGCTGCAATTTGTTGTGCCAATGAATTTTCATCAGATGATGCAATGTTTTCAAAGAAATCATGCTTATCGGCCATTTCTTTATATTGATTAAATTCCTGATATGTTACTTCTGGCATACCAAGACTTTCAATCAAATGTGAATATCCTGCAATATGAATTGACTCTCTATTAGCAAAGGATAATAACATCATTCTGATTTCTGGTTGGGGGAAATATGGAAGATATTTTGTTACGTATCCCTCTGATACGTCTATATCTCCCTGTGTAAAGAAACGAAAGATTTGTGTTAGAAAATATCTCTCACTATCATTTAATTTATTATTCCAGTCTTTAACATCGTCAATCATAGAAACTTCTGTATGAAGCCAATGTGACTGTTCTGATTCTAGAAAAGCATCATACGCCCATGGATATGAAAAGGGGCGAAAGTAATTTCGTTTATCAGTCAATTTAAGTTGTTTCATATTAATTAACCCTCACATTGGATGCATTCGTTATCGTCACTATTCATTTGTAATTCTGGAATTTCATCAATTACATTCCTCTCGATTTGTTCAGATAGATTATCTGCTCTTTTTAACTTCTCACTTCTACAATAATACAATGATTTAATCCCAAACTTCCAGGCCAGAAAATGTGTATTATGTAATTTTTGTATTTTGACATTTGGCGGAAGAAATATATTAATAGATTGTCCCTGATCAATATATTTTTGTCTCATTGCTGCTAATAGAATAATCCAATTCTGATCAAGTTCCATGGCAGTTTTAAATACATTTTTCTGATGTTTAGTTAGAAAACTTAGATGTTGAACTGATCCATTATTTGAAGCAATATTTCTCCACATGTCCTCAATATCTAAATTCATTTCGGCACATTTTTTCATTAGAATTTTATTCAGAAATTTATTCTTATTTAATCCCGCACCAGATAATGTATCTTGTCTATATGCATTAGCTGAGAATGGTTCGATAGATGGTGAGGTATTGCCCATAATAATAGATGTAGATGCATTAGGAGCAACACTCATTACATGTGATAATCTATTACCTGTTCCCTCTGCATCTGGGGCTTCTCCACGTTCCTTACCTAATCTTTTATTAGCAATATCACATTGTTCCCTAATATGTTTAAACATTACATTATTAATATTAATCGCTGCTAGACTTTCAAATACAATATTATTTTTTTGAAGATATGCATGGAATCCTAATGCACCTAGACCAACTGATCTTTCTCTTGTAGCAGAATAAATTGCTCTAGAAATCGCTTGTGGCGCATCATCAATAAATGTCTGTAATACATTATCCAACATTTCCATAATATCAGAAATGAATAATTCATTATTTTTCCATTCATCAAAATATTCTAATCCTACTGATGATAGGCAACATACCGCTGTTCTATCTTTATTAGTTGGCAATTCTATTTCGCTACAGTTATGTAATAATATCCCATTACCAAAGAAATTATGATTTCCTTCAACTGTAATATCATATACTGAAATTTCCTCCTCAAGATATTCTAAAATATTATTTTTTGTTTTTACTTTTTTATCCTCTTTATATGAATTTTCCTTGAAATGGCAAAATAATTTATCAGTTTCTAATAATTCTTTAGCCATAACATATTCTCTATTAGTTGTATAAATTTTATGTTCCGGCGTGCAAATTATATAATTTCCATTTTCCATAGTTATTTTCATAACTTTAGCTTTTGGGTTAGTTAATGAAAAATGAGTTACAGGTTTAAATTCGAGTTTATTTGTAGTAATGTCATATGAATAAACTTTTATCATAGATTTATTCATATAATTTCCTAGTTCACTCATTTTTACATCTATAATATTTTCATTTTCGTCCAATATGGTAATTATTGTATCACCAGATACACAAAGATTGGACTGTTGAATCTTTAATCCTTTGTCCTTTAGCCAATATGGTAAACCTTTATTGGCAGTATCAATAAAATGAAGATATGGTTCACCTGTCTCAATTCTAGTAGTCATAATTTTCTGCCATAATTGTTTAGCAGAAATGGTATTTCTTACCTTACCATTAGGGTCCTTCAATTGCCACGAATCATCATAATCTTCATATTTCATACAATTTTCAATAATTCTCATGAAATCGTCAGTAATATTGATGCCATGATGAATGTTAGGCGCCCGCATTCGGGGATCGCCTGTTGTTCTACGCATATCAATAAACATTTCGATATCAGGATGATCAATATTTAGATATGTGGCAAATGATCCACGTCTACTTGTTCCTTGTTTATATGCCAATGTTGCAGCATCATAAATTTTAAGGTGTGGCATAATGCCTACAGACAATTCATCTGCTGATCTAATATCAAAACCAATTCCAACACCACCACCAAGCATTGATAACCAATTCGTCTCTGATAGGGTATCTACTAACCCCTCTTTACTATCATGTAAATAGGGCAGATAGCAAGAAATAGGGAGTCCATTTTTTGTTCTTCCATATGATAGAACCGGCGTAGCATATGATAGCCAATGTTTGGAACTGTAATCATATAGTCTTTGTGCATGTTCTGGATTTGAACCAAATTTCTGTGAAACGTATGCGAATCGTTCTTGTGGGGAGGTTTCCTCCGGTCGCATATATGATTCTTTTAATCTTGTAATACCTAATTCATCAAATAAATTGTCACGAGTTTTATCAATTTTAATCATCTATTTTCCTATTACTATTTTTATTGTAGAGTATCTATTATTATTCAATAAAGGAAAAATGCTTCTTTATTTCTTTTTTTATTAAATCAGAAATAATTCTATGTTCTTTCTGGGAAGCCATTTCACTACGAATATCAGTATAATGAATGAACGATCTCAATGTTCCACTAAAATACATTCTAGTCATTAGATTACCCTCTGGTAATACACTTCTAGCATTTTCTTTTGCAATACCCAATTCAATTGCTCTATTATATTTCGATTCGGCAAATTCAATTACTTCTACTTGAATTTTATACCATTCTTCATTAATAGGATCGTTATCATCAACAATTTCAATTGAATTTTGTCTATTTTTACTATCCTGTAGTCTTGCCTCTCTGGAAACAAATCCTAATTCTTTTGTTGGATCAGAATATCTTCCGCTAAACTCTTGAATCGAAAAGGATTTATGTCGAATAATTTGCCTTCCGATATCTCTTGTAGTATTAATTTCAAAACATAATGATACAATTTCAAATACTGACCAATGTTTATTTTTGATACAATAATTTAACAATTTTCCACTAGTTAATGTATTCATTTGATTACTAGGATTCGATACTCTAGCAGTATACGCCAGAAATTCCTCTGGTGTCAATCGACAATTTGTTAGAGGATTGATTTTTAGTGGTTCAGTTAATGCAATTAATTCTACTGATGCGTAATCACTATAGTCTTTATATTTTTTATTTTTATCAATCATTATTTTCTGATTTCTCCCATGCCCAATTTACAACAACCCAATCATCTACACAATAATTTTCCGTGATCCATTCATGATCGGGACCGAATTTTTCTATCATCCGTTTACTCCACCAGGGCCAATATGTTTTCAATATTTCTTCTCTGGTAATTTCTAATGGATGGTCTTCGCCTAATTCATTATATAAGTATATCATTAACATTTCCTCCAATATTTCAATCTAAGTAATCCATCTAATGATGAATGAATATTATTCTTAATAATTACTTTAATTTCATTCTCACTCATACCGAACATCACCATATCATTTATGTCTTTATGGTGTAGATTATCTGGCCAGATTACCACTTTTACACCACGTTTTATACAATTTTCTATTTTATGCACAATCTCTTTATTGCGTGGTTCATTATCGTATATTACAATTCCATTAGTATATAAATTTGGAAGTATATTGTCATTAAATACGAAATCTGACCCACCCATTGCAATAGAATTATTAATAAACATAGAGTCAAATGGACCCTCGGTTATATAATATTCTTTATTGAAATTGATTGTATCCAGACCAAATATTTTAGGATAATCTTCATTGAGAACTATTGAAAAATATTTTGGTTCTATTTTTGGATTGAATGCCCTACCCTGGACAACAAACACTTCTTTCTTTTTATTGAAGAATGGAATTACTAACCTAGGTTCATCAGAATTAGGGCTGAATTTTTCGGGAAGTAAAGTATTGATCCATTCTCGAAATTTAGGAGCATAATATAATTTATGATGATATTGGGTGGGAATTTTTCTATTCCCCACATATAATTTAGCAGAATGATTATGTTTCAATTGTGAAATTTTCTTTAAACCATTCATGATGGCATCAACACCAATAAATTTAGGCTTATTCATCACAATATCTGGCGGTTTAGTATTATTCCGATGAACTTCTGTTGTTATTTCTAGAAATAATTCCTGGCAATACTCATCATATAATGTGGTATTGTATTGTTTTAGAAAATTCTTGAAGGACATACTCGCACTACAATTATGACAATAGAGGAAATATGAACTCCCTTTCTCAAAGAAATAACATCTAGCCTTCAATTTATTGGATGAACTATCTCCACATATTGGACATGAACAATTAGCTAGATTATTAGATTTCCATCTAAAATTTCTTAGTGCAGAACTATTTAAATTTACATATTTTTTATCTAACCATATACTCATATATTATAGAACCCTACATTATCATAGACCCCACATTATATCAGTATATGGTTAGGTTGTCAACTATAGTTTGAGGATAAACTTGTAGACGAAGGGCATAATGAACATGAGAACGGCTAAAATTCCTGTGGCATACCATTTAAATTGCTCTAAATGTGTTACTCTTTTACTAATTTCCTTGACATTTTCAATATCAACAATTTCAGATTTTTCCTGAGTAGCTAATTTTAGATCATGCATAATAATTGTTTCCTTAAGGGAGGACAATACTGTTGATAGTTTATCCATGGTCGATTCTAATCTAGATAAAAATTGTGTCAACTGCTGCTGTTCCCGTTCGATAATAGCCAATCTAGTGTGGAACGAGGTTGCTAATTTATCCGTAGTATCAGTATTATCCATTATTTTTTATCTCCTATTAGAGCATCTATTTGTTTCGTTTTCATAAATGATCCGCTACTCGATCCAAAATAGTAACTAAAAATGACACCTATAATAGCATCAAGCGTTCCTAAAGTCCTCATAATAATTTCCCGCATTTCAGCAGGTAATGTTTGTCCTGATACTACTAACCATATTTGAATAAATGCATATACTAATAGAATAGAATATGCCAAATATTTGTTTGTATTATCTTTTGTATTTATCTCTCTACTTCTTGCACTATCTCTATCATTATTATCAAGAGCAATTACATCTATTTCCAATTTTTTCATTTGTAGTTTAAAATTGGTTTCTAATTCTTTTAATTTTAATAGAGTTTCTGGATTAGCCTTAGCGATTTCTTCATATACTTTTTCTTCCGAAGTATCTTCACTTAATCCTAATACTCCGGCCAGTGACCTAACAGCCATTCCAGCCAATGGTCCACCTAATGCTGTAGCTATAGTTGGAGCCACCGTTCCTAATATATTTTTAGCTGCTTTCAGTAATTCGTCCATCTTCCTTATCCTTTTTCTTTATTTTCCTATTTTTTATACGAGACAATAAAGAAACGGACAGAAGTATATCTTTCTGTGCTATGGCAGGGCCGGTAACATTTACAGGAACTTCAGATTCTTGAACTAATAAAGATGTTTTAGTATGTAGAGGTAAATTTTTATTCATGAACATTTCAGAATTATTTTTCTCTAGAGATTTTTTAATTTTTAATACAATCATGTCAAATTGAGTAAAATACTTTAAATGATTTCTATCCATATGTTTTCTAGAAATTAAGATATTTCCATTTTCATCAATAACCTTACATTTACACGCCGGCCAATCTTTAAATGGAACTAATAATCTACTTAATAACTCATATGAATAAACATTGTTTAAATCTATTCTATCATTATAAAGTGGATTTTTAATGACTCCATTCACTCTTAATGTATTTTCTACTGATCTATTATTCATCTTTTAATCGTCCTAAGAACCCTAATTACTCCTTCATCCATTTCTATATCATTAATATAAATATTATTATTATTTATATTAATGACAACTTCCGGTAGTGTGTTTAACATAACTAAAAATGGCTTTAGGATTGTATGGTATTTATCTAATTTTAGAAACAATATTCTATTGATTGCAGTTCGGTTAAAGACATTATACAATACAGTTAAATGATTTAGTATTAACCTATATTGTAATTCATTGGTTTTCAAATATTTATTGAAGACTCTCTTAATATAAATTATTCTCTCTAAATCTTCATAGAACTCTTTAGTCCCCATAGAATTAATATTTTCATAATTTTTTGCTGCATATAATAGATAATTATCGTTAGTTAATATTTCATTGTGTAAATTATTATTCATAATAGTCTCTATTAAAATGTGTCTAGAGAAATTCTTCGTAATGTATTATCTGCTATTGATAAGTAAAGATAATTGGCATCGTAAAACATTTTACCCTTACTAATAGTAATAGTGCTATTGCTAGGTGTAGTATTATTTGTAATAATAAAATTATTAACTGTCAATATTTCTACATTGCTGAAAAAGTTGTTGACGGTCACTTTTTTCGTGACCGCCAAAGTAGCAGGATTTGTAACCATTACCAAATAATCAGAACTTAATACTGAATTTGCTGTCGTTAATTCCGTAATTTTTGGCATACTATATCCTTATGGTTAATTATTAGGTATCAGGATATATAGTATCGTCCGAACCATCACTACCAATTGTTCCCATGGCAACTAATACCTCAGTTTGAACACGGCCCGCTCTATTGCCTGTTCCAACACTACGTAAAACCCACCCAGCATGAGCCACGCCGGTATTTTTACCACCACCGACCACAGCAGCGCCAGTAGCCTGAATGCCTTGTAGGGCATGTCCAGTTTGTGTTAAACCCTTGGTTAAAGTGATACGATCCCCTGCCTTAGTTTCAGTTAATGCGAGAACGGTTGAATTGGCAAATTGAATGTAATAATAATTTCCACTTGTTAATCCAGAAATTGCAGTATTAGTAGAACTACATTCATATTTAACTAGATCATTGGCCTGAAAGAATGCGGCAGATGAAATAGTAATAACACTATTTGCACCACCATTTAGGCCGGCAGTTACAGCAGAATTACTATTAAATGTGGTATTTGCAGGTGCAGCAATTGAAACTGTTGGGGGAAGTTTATAACCACTTCCGGCAGTTGAAATATTTAATGCGCTAACTTTACCAATTGAATTTGCAGTAGCATTGGCAACGGCAGAGGTTCCACCATTTACGGCAGTTAAAGTAACTACGGCATTTGCTGTATATCCAGTTCCGGTATTAATTACAATACCCTGGATTACTCCACCAGAATCAATTCCTACTTCCGTATTATCAACGGCAAATTGACCAACTGATTTACCAGTTACGATTCCATTTACGGTAACGTTACCGTATAATGCAGTCCTATTTGCGGCATTTGCAGTTACACCAAATTGTGCTGGTGCGTAAAAAACTGAATTCGCTGCGTTATCTGTATTGCTCCATTGAGACATATTATTTTCTCCTTGCTACGTCTAAAAATTGTTTGAATGATGATCGCATCATTTTGGCTGCTTGTGCTTTTTCAAATGCACTTAACCCGTTATAATATCTTAATGCTAATTTTGCTAATGCAGGAGAAATATTCATAGTAGTTTTATTCTCGAAATTGAATGGCACTTCAACATCATTTTCAGATGCTTTTTGTAATGCTTTAACTATTCTAACACTAGATGCGATTTTACCTGTATGTGTGGCATTACCCTCTGATTCACTTAATGCATCAAAATCAATTTCTTCTTCCTCGTTAACTGTAGGGGAAATTTCTTTCATTCTATTCTTAATTCGATCAACTGCACTTTCTTTTTCTTTTTTAAGTGGTTCTGCAACAGCCGGAGTATTACCTTTAACTAAATCAAGAGAAATACTATTTAAATCATCGGCAGATAATTCAGGTTTAGATGCAGATTTAGCAACTGGTTTAGCAACAGGTTTAGCAACAGGTTTAGCAACAGGTTTAGCAACAGGTTTAGCAACTGGTTTATCAGCAGGCATTCTGCTATTACTAGATGATCCATCGGGCATTGTTGGTTTATCAGCAGGCGTAATAGGATCAGATGCTTTAGCTGTATCTTTACTTAGTAATAATGGAGCAGCTAAAATTGATGGAATTGCAGCTTTCTTAACAACTGCCGGAACATTAGATTTAGGAGTAGTTGGAGATACATCAGGTAAATTACTATCATTAGCAGCAGCAGATGCACTATCCATTTTTCTAGTTAATGATTTTCCTGGTGGTGGTGTTCCTGGGGGACTAATTTTAGGAACGTCAGGAGTGGCATCTTTTGCAACTGATGGAGTAGGTGGTTTAGATGGGGTAACTTTTGGAGCAGCACTAGAAGCGGCGGCAGTAGCCTTGTCTTTAGCTTTTTTAGCTAAAAATTTCAATACATTAAAAGCTACACCAACAGGACTTTTGGGAATAAATTCTTCACCAACTATATCAGATACTTCTTTTTTATTTTCAATCATATCATCTTTATCGTCCTTATCGGAACCTTTTTTATGTTTATGTTTATCCTTAGATTTACTTTCATCTAAAGATTCTCTATTAAAAATACTTCTTACAATATCCATTTCTGCATCAGAAACGCCTAATTTACTTTGTAATGTTACTGACATACCATACTCCAAATTACATTTATTTATTCTTTTATATATTATTTATGTAATTTGGATTGGTATATTACAAATAATTATACTCATTATTATCACAGGTATAAACAACCTTCCGAACATCATAAGTAGCGATGGCCCTAATACAGCCGCTACAAGGCCGACTGAGGCCCCAGACCAGTTTCCGCTCCAATGTATCATGATGCTTCACACGGCAGACGTAGAGCGTAGATTTGGCCACTTCCTCTAGTGATACGACGCGCAGGGCATTCTTCAGACAATCAGTTTCGGCATGAAGGTAAATGCTCTCAATATTCTTAGAAAATTTTGCCTGAAACGGATGTGACTTCATTTGATTTACACCAACAGCGACAATATCGTTCTTATAAACAAGACAAGCCGCCAACCTTGCACGATTGGCGGACTCAGAATTAATTGCAATTGCGATCTTTTCCAAATAGGAAAGATACTTATGCTCACGCGACTTCATTTTATAAAATCCTATATGGTCACTTTGGTTATATTAGCATATATTTCAGGATAGTCAAGTTTAAAGACTGAAAGATTCAAATTATAGTCTTTTCTTAGCATGTTGAAAATTGAAATTTCATATCCATTAGCTTCGATTTCCCAGGGAAGTAACCAATACTCATCTTTGTCTATATTATATAAATTATTATTCCATATAAACTGAGAATTCTCATCTAGGTCCATCAACTCTTTTTTAAAAAATTGTTTTACATGGACCATTTCATGAATGATTGTTTGGGTTAATATTTTTTTATTCTTAATGTATGTTATGTAAATTTTACATTTCTTAGGATCGTAATTATTATCATCCCAGGAAGTTTCCGCATATATCTTAGATTCGATTTCATCTACGAATACTAATTTTACTGAATGTTCCGGGGATTTTAATACTTCTGGCATTGTAATTAATAAAGTATATTCCATAATAAATTTGACATACTTGGTCATAATTCTGCTTTCAGAATTTTCCACTATAAATTTCATTTTGACATTCACCTAAAATAATGTGAGTATTAAATATAAACTTTAATTTTAATGCTTGACAAATGCATTTTTTCTTGTCATACTGAGGATGTCCGAAACAGATAATATATATTATATAGTTAATAACAGGGAGAATAAAAATTATTATGAAATTAAGTATATCTGAGATTTTGAAAAAAGCCAATGAAATTGATGAGTCTGATGATAGGATTGAATTTATCCGAAAAGAACGTAGCACGGCATTAGAGACTGTTCTACAATATTGTTATCATCCAAGTGTAAAATGGTTATTACCAAAAGGTCCAGCACCATTCAAACCATCTGAATATCCTGATGCTCATGGTATGTTGTATTCAGAAGCTAGAAAATTATATTTGTTCGTTGAAGGTGGGAATAATAATCTTACTAAAACTAAGAGGGAACAAATTTTCATTAATATGCTAGAAAGTATTGACAAGGATGATGCTGCTCTGCTAGTATCAATTAAGGATGGCGTTATGCCATATCGACGTATAACCAAAAAATTTGTAGAAAAGGCATTTCCAGGTTTAGTATGAGCAAGACATTCAAAAAAAATAGAACTAAGTTCGATGATGATTATCTAGATTATAATGACGAGTCAAATCGTAATAGAGATAAACAGAAGTGGAAGATTGAACGTAGAAAGCAATCCCGTAAAGATAATATGATATCAGATAAATTTGATGATAGTGAAGGTGATAATAATGGTAATGAAAAAGATTACATTTAATGAAAAGCCAATTATCGTTAATTCTCATATCCTATATGATCATATTGATTTTTGCAGCAATATACCTATAGGAAAATATATTCTAAAGATTATTCATTCTTATGTCGGAATAGGCATGAGTGATAGATACTTTCAGGAATCATTTATAGAGATATATTTGGGAGAAGAAAATGTAACAAAATCACTTCTTAGGAAATGGGCATATGAGAATGAGTCTATTTTCCCAATTTCCGCCACAACAGAAAATCTTAGAGATATTTTAAATCTATTACATAGCATTGGATAAAAATGCCAAATTATACATTTACAGATACAAAGACAAATGAACAATTTTTAGAATTCATGTCTATGTCTGAGAAAGACGAATATTTAAAAAACAATCCACATATTTTACAGACATTAATTACTCCAATTGGATTAGTTGATTCAGTTAGAATTGGAGTAAAAAAACCAGATAATGGTTTCCGGGATGTTCTGAAAAAAATTAAGAAGGCTAATCCATTAGCAAAGGGAATTAATATTCATTAATCATACAAGACGAAAGGATATGTTGTATGGCATTATCTGCTACTAAAAAAATCAGAAAAAGATCAAGAGTAGATTTAGAAGAACAGGAACAATTTAAGTTAAAGACTAAGGAAATAAATCCATTAACGTTATCTCAGGAAGATGCATTTGATTATTATGATGATGGAAATCATCTAGTTTTTCATGGTATAGCTGGAACAGGTAAAACTTTTATATCACTATATTTGGCACTCAATGATATATTAGATGATAAAAGTAAGTATGATAAAATTCTGATTGTTAGATCAGTAGTGCAGTCGAGAGACATTGGATTTCTCCCTGGAAATGTCAAAGACAAAATTTCCATTTATGAAATGCCATATGAAAATATTTGTAATGAACTATTCACAATGAAAAATTCATATGCATATCTAAAAAATAAAAACAAATTGGAATTCCAATCTACATCATTTATTCGTGGGTTGACGTTTGATAATACCATTCTCATTATTGATGAAATGCAAAATATGACATCAATGGAATTACATTCAATTCTCACTAGGATTGGTAAAAATAGTAAATTCATTATGTGTGGTGATTATCGTCAGAATGATTTATTGGATAAAAAACATGGACAATCATCAGGATTAAAGGAAATTTTAAAAGTATTAGAAATAGTTAAATCTGTTAAGATAGTTGATTTTGGTATTGATGATATTGTCAGATCAGGATTTGTGAAAGAATATATTATAGCAAGAGATAGACTTGGATTATCATAATAGAAAAAAATTCAATTTCATAAGTGATTTTGATCAATCTAAATTAGATGTAGTAAGCTCTATTGATACTGATGTTGGTAGAGTTTACTCAAATCCAATCACCGGGGAAAAATATCCATCTGTAACTACAGTTATGTCATTTCTTGCAAGACCAGGAATTGAGAAGTGGAAGAAATCTATAGGGGAAGAAGAATCATCAAAGGTCATGTATCGAGCCTCTATTAGAGGAACAGCTATTCATGATGCGTGTGAAAGATATATTCTAGGTGAAGAAAACTACATTGATAATAAGGATTATATTCTCCATCAAAACTTTCAGGACATAAAGAAAGTCCTTGACAATAAGGTGGATAATGTATATGCTCTAGAAAGATCGTTATACAGCAACTTTCTGGGATTAGCCGGAAAAACTGATTGTATAGCTGAATATGATAGGAAACGTTCTATCATAGATTTTAAGACATCCCGTAAGATTAAGCAGAAAAAATATATTACGGGATATCTTATGCAGGCCACAGCATATAGTATTATGTTTGAGGAATTGACAGGTATCGGAATCCCACAAATTGTCATTATAATAAGTGTGGATAACGAGGGACCATCAGTTTTTATTGAAAAACGTGATAATTATGTTGATGAATTATTGTCTACAATTAAAAAATATAAAAAAGCACATGGAGATATTAGTGAGTAATAATATTACAGCAAATTCACATCTAATTAATATTAGAGAAATTTCAACGAATAATTCAATTTTATTGATTGATGCCGTTGAACATTATGTAGAATATAATGGGCTTGATCCATATTTTGTAGCTGATATAGTTCATTCAGATAGAGAATTTTTATCAGAAATTCAAAAGGAAGCAAAATCACTTAATCTATTAAAGTAATATGCATGACTGATTATGATGCATATTGTTTATTTTCAAGTATGAAAATGCATTTTAATAATAAAGATTATGATTATTTTAAATATAATGGAAAAATAAAAAATACTCATATTCTATATAAAAACAATCCTAACAAATTACTTTTCAGTAGATTGTCCAAGAAACCCGATCCCAAAAATTTGATATTGTCTAATCTATTAGTTAATAAAAAAATATGGGTTACTGATTGTTTATCCAATGAAGGTGAGACAATCAGAAAAAATTGGGATAAGATCAACCAATCATTAACATATAATTATAAGAAAGATTTATTGAATCTTAATGATAATTTCAATGACAATTTTATAATTGATAATGATAATCAATATCCATTGATAGTCAATCTTTTAAATCATAAAAAGATCACATTGGAGACATTTATTATATTAGATAAGCTAGTAAATTTTCTTCCAAAGATCAATAAAGTAATAAAAGATACTATCATTTGGCCGGAACTTTATTTCAAGATTCTCAAGTATTCTCCGTTTATTCAGGTGGATAGGGAGATATATAGAAAGGTAACTGTAGATACTTTCAGTTAGACTAAACAGACTATACAACATATAATAACATACAATAGATATAATAAGGATATAAAAATATGGTAGATTTCGCTACACTAAAAAACAATAGATCAAAATCTATTGAGAGTTTAACAGAAGAGTTAAACAAAATCAACACAAAATATCAAAATGATGACGACAAATACTGGCAACCAACTGTTGACAAAGCAGGTAATGGTCAAGCTATTATTCGTTTTCTTCCACCACCAGGGGATGAAAAGGCTCCATTCATTAGATATTGGGAACATGGGTTCAAAGGTCCTGGTGGCTGGTATATTGAGAAATCATTAACTACTCTTGGTGAAAATGATCCATGTGCAGAACATAATAATACATTATGGGAATCTGGTAGAGAATCTGATAAGAAAATTGCGCGTGATCAGAAACGTAAACTATATTATGTCAGTAACATTTATGTGGTTAGTGATCCTGCAAATCCAGAAAATGATGGTAAAGTATTCCTATTCAAATATGGCAAAAAAATCTTTGACAAAATCAATGATCTAATGAATCCAGCATTTGAAGGTGATGAAAAAATCAATCCTTTCGATCTATGGGATGGTTGTAATTTCAGATTACGTATTCGGAAAGTTGAAGGATACCGTAATTATGAGAAATCAGACTTCGCAGGTCAGACTCCATTACTAGAAGATGATGATGAAATGAAAGTTGTTTGGGAATCGGAAAATCCTCTACAGCCAATCATTGCACCAGATAAGTTCAAAACTTATGATGCATTAAAGGCCAGACTTGATAAAGTATTAAAAATCAATACTGCAACAAAATCTGATACCTCTGATTCAAAACCAGATAGTTCATCTAAGTTTAAATCTACTAAAGCATCAAGTCCTCCATGGGAATCTAGTAATCCAGAGGATGATGAAGATGATAGTGAAGACACTACTAATTTCTTCAAAAAACTCCGTGATGGGGATGATGAGGATTAATACTGAAAATGTATGTAGTAGGATCATTTAATAATGAATCTTTTGAAGAACTTGCTGATGTTACCGATTCTACTAAAATAGAATATGGTAACATCCATGGATACAAAGTATATTTAAAAAAGAATAACTGGCGAAGTTCTGATATGGGTTTCGCCAGAATTCATTATGTAAAAGAAGTGTTTGAATTATTTCCAGAAACCGAATGGCTATTTTTAGTTGATTGTGATGCAATCATAACTAATTATACGATTAAAATAGAAGATATGGTTGACAACAACTATCATCTGATCTATACTGTATATCATAATGGCTTTAATGTTGGTAATGGATTATTTAGAAATAGTCCAGAGGGTAGAGATTATATTGACTACATTCTTTCATTAGAAGGAAAATATTTACCTCATCCCTGGAAAGAACAACAAGCTATCATTGATACTTATGAAAAATACAAGAGCATCATTAAAGTTGTTCCTGCTAGATTTATGAATAGTCTTCAACGTCAAGTCTATGATAGGAATCAGCTTCCAACTGAAATTGATCTATTAGGACATAATATGATATGGCAACCGGGAGATTGGGCTTTACATTGGCCTGGGGCTGATCATAAGGGACGAATTGAACAAGCTAAGGTTATGTTAAATAATATTGTGAGGTAAGTTGTGCAAAAAATACTTGATTCGGTATCTGATTATATTTTCGATAAAGAAAATAATAAAGTATGGAAAGAAGGTGATCAGATCAATTATTCTGGTCCTTTTTTTAATGAAAAAGAATATGTTGCAGGAGTGAAATCATTACTTGATGGTTGGTTAGGTTTAGGAAAAGCAGGTTCTCATTTTGAATCTATGTTTCCTAAACAACTAGGTAAGAAATTTGGTATTCTAACAAATAGCGGATCATCTGCTAATTTGTTAATGTATTCTGCATTGAAAAGTAGACGGTTATATAATCTACCAGAGGGAACTAAAATCCTGACTCCCGTGGCAGGATTTCCAACTACAATTAATCCAATTATTCAATTAGGGTTTGAACCAGTATTTGTGGATATTGAATTAAATACTCTTAATCTGGATTTAGATGCATGTGAAAAGATAATTCAACATGACCATGATATTAAAGTTATATCATTTGCTCATGTATTAGGTAATCCACCTAATATGGAAAGAGTAATGTATCTTATTGATAAGTATAAATTAATACTATTAGAAGATTGTTGTGATGCATTAGGGTCAACCTATAATGGAAAACTATTAGGTAGTTTTGGTCAAATGGCTACTTGTAGTTTCTATCCGGCCCATCATATTACTATGGGTGAAGGTGGGTTTGTAGCTACAAATTCTACTGATGAACATACTGTATTAAAATCATTTCGTGATTGGGGTAGAGGATGTTATTGTCAGGGATCGGCAGCAAATAATTTAAAATGTGGAACTTGTGGGAAGAGATTTTCAAATTGGATGCCAGAAATGCCCAATGAGATTTTTGACCACAAATATATCTATGATGAAATTGGATATAATCTAAAACCGATTGAATTACAGGCTGCTATTGGTCTAGAACAATTGAAAAAATTAAGTCAAATAATTAGACTTAGAAGAATGAATTTTTTCGGAATGTATAGTATGTATTTTCTCTATGAAAAGTATTTTATTCTTCCCGAGTCTACTGATTATTCTCTTCCATCCTGGTTTGCATTTCCATTAACTATTAGACCAACTGCTCCATTTACTAGAGAAGAAATAGTAAATCATATGGAAAATAATGGAATTCAAACAAGACCTTATTTTGGTGGCAATATTCTGTTACAGCCTGGATATGTAGATGTAGCGAAGAAATGTTCTAATAATCCATTAACAGATTTTCCAAATGCCACATATGCGACTAGGAATACATTTTTTCATGGGGTATCTCCTAACCTAACTGCGGAACAGATGGAATATATTAAGAAAACATTGGATAAGTTTATGGAGAAATATTCATGAGAGTATGTGACTATATTGCCAATCAATTAAATAATATTGGCATAGAGCGAATCTATGGATTAATGGGCGGTGGCGCATCAGGATTAAATGATGGATTTATCAAACATCCTGGATTAGATTATATTTGTTTTCATAATGAGCAAGGGGCAGGACATGCAGCAATCGGGGAGTCAAAGACTAGAAATTTTCTGTCTGTGGTTAATCCTACTACTGGCTGTGGGGGAACTAATTGCATTACCTCTGTTCTAGATGCATGGCAAGATAGTGTCCCAGTATTATTCATTTCTGGTAACGTGAGACAAGATCAAACATCCTATATGTATAATAAAAACATGAAGGATAAAGATCATCTTTTCATCAGGAAACATGGTATTCAGGAAAATAATATTATTCCAATTATTGAGAGTATTACGAAATATTCTAAATTTATAGACAATGCCGATTTAATTAGAGGCGTATTACAGAATGCAGTAAATGAGGCATTATCTGATAGAAAAGGTCCAGTTTGGTTAGACATTCCTGCTGATGTTCAGACTGCGGAAATTCCAGATGATACTAAGGATATTGAAATTCGACTAACATTTTCTGGTAATGAAAGTATTGAATCTGATTTCGTAGATAGATTTCTATCATATAAACAGTATAGTAGACCATTATTTTTAGTTGGTAATGGTATTAGACAAAGTGGTAATGTAGATAGATTCCTGCAATTAGCTAAACAATATGATATTCCCTATGTGTCTACTTATGGAGCAAGAGACTTCTCAGATTTTTATTATAAATTAAATCTTGGATGTATTGGCGTCAAGGGATCGCGATTAGGGAATATGGCAATGCAAAATTGTGATCTTCTAATGATCCTAGGAACCTCCCTAAATGTATCTCATGTGGGGTATGATGCAAGTAAATTCTCACCAAATTCATTTAAAATTTTAATTACTAATGATAAAAGTGAAATGTATAAGAATATCATTCCATTAAATTACATTAGATATATGGATTTGACTGAATTTTTCTGGCAAATTAAGAAATTTGGAGATGATAATAATGCATAAAAATGAAGTATTGTGGTTTGGTCTAATTAATGATTGGCGAGATGAATTTTTTGAGCATGATGAAATATCTGACCAAAATTCAATTTATACTAGGATGGATATGATTTCAGATGTAGCCAGATCAAGTGATACTATATTTGTAATTGATGCAGGATCACCATCATATACATTTCCTGCAAGGTATTCTTTTAAACTTAATCAAAGATTAATTTCTAGTCCTAGTCAGGCTGACATGGGTTGGGCTATTCCGGCTTCTGTTGGTGTAGCTCTATCGGAACCAGATAAAAATGTAATTGTAGTAGTTGGTGATGGTAGTTTTATGTCTAATATTCAGGAACTTGCAGTAATTAAACAACATAATCTTCCAATTAAAATTATAGTATTTAATAATAATGGATATCTATCAATTAAAAATACTCAGAATAATTTTTATAATAATAGAGTTCATGGTGTAGATGATAAGTCTGGATTATATTTCCCGGATTTAGAAAATATTGCAAAATCATTTGGCTTCAATTATGTAAAATTTGATATAATAACTAAATTAGTAAATATATTAGCATCTGATGTTGACCGTTTGGATAAATGTATTAATGAGAATAATGAACCAACTATTATTGAAATGATGTGTCTGGAAAATGAGGAAATTATCCCCTCACAGAATTTTAAAATTGGTCTAGATGGCAAAAAAATTCAGGCAGGATTGGATGATATGTATCCATTCTTACCAGAGGAAACTATGGAATATTTTAATACTCTAAATCAAGATTATAAAATTCTAGATATTAGTGAGAAATTTAGATGAAAAATAGAACATATTATATTTTAGGATCAGATGGATTTATCGGTTCTGTATTAATGCGAGAATTACCAAAATATTGTGATAGCGTTATTGGAGTAAATAGAAACACTATTAGAGATTTCACTGACTTAAATGAAATGCAAAAATATTTCAAATCCATGGATCAATATAACAGTTATGTCATCAATTGTGCAGCATCCGGTGGCAAGGAAAAAGTTGGTGAGTATGACAAATATGAACTTTGGAATAATATAAAGATTAATGATAATATTATGTCACTTAGAGAATATTATAGATTTTATATTAATATTGGGAGTGGTGCAGAACTGAATAAATCCAATTCTATTGTTGATGCTATTGAACATGATTGTATGGAAGTTTTACCAACAGACAGTTATGGAATGGCGAAAAATATAATTGCAAAGAGGATTTTATCTTGCAATGGTGGATTAAATCTTAGATTATTTGGAGTATTTGATTCTTCCGAACCATCATATAGGTTTTTCAAGACATGTATTAATAATATTAGAACGAATAAACCAATAGAGATCATGAATGATAATTATTTTTCCTGGATTTCAGGATTAGATTTATCATGTTTAATATCTCAGATAGATTATAATAAACCATTTACCAGTTTGGATTTGAATTGTGCATATTCACAAAAAATTAGACTAAGCGAATTTGCATATCACATCTCTAGAATATATGGAAGAAATATTAATATTATTAAATATACGGATTTGAATAAAGAATATAGTTGCAATTCCTATTTAATTGAATCTGAATATAAATGGAAATATGGATTAGAAAAAAGTATTGAGGAATATTTCAACAATTATAATGACTAATGCTTTCCAACGGCAGGTGATGGAGGAATAATTAACTGATTAGCCTGTTTAAATGAAGTTGAAAAACTTCTTGTTTCTTCAATAATAGGTTGATCTAAAGAACTTTCACTAATACCACTTATACGTTCTCTATAATTAATATCATTAACTCGGGCCAAATCTTCATTGTATCTACGTGAAGATTTGGCCATTTGTGTATTTGGATCACCACCAATGAAAGCATATATTATAGTTGCAGGTGGAGGTTTTTGTAAATATACATTATCCATTGTTGGGGGATCAATGGAAGAAATTGATGAAATATTTAAGTTGAATTTTGATCTTGGTTTATTTTCGGTTTGGGTTTGGGTTTGGGTTTGGGTTTCGGTTTGGGTTTGGGTTTGGGTTTCGGTTTGGGATTGTGG